>ERZ1023641.345-NODE-345-length-13748-cov-27.986343_pt1 | contig 13748 bp, 9 predicted proteins | sample MGYA00380335_ERZ1023641 | MGnify/ENA primary metagenome ERZ1023641 (study PRJEB33179, sample SAMN07448970) | human gut metagenome | biome: Human-gut; feature: Human associated habitat; material: Faeces | host: Homo sapiens | place: India: Bhopal | collected... | reverse complement strand
TGTTTTGAGTTACTCAAAACCTTTCGAGTTACTCTCGAAAGCACTTGCCTATCGGGGGATACCTCTCCAAAGTCGAGTATCAAATCAACCTGTCGGTAAGCAGAGAATTGCATGGATGATTGATTGAGTTATTGTGTTAATGATTTACTGTCGTACTGACTTATTGTCGTATTGATTTACTGATTTATTGATGTAATGAATTTGGCGTATCCATGTATATATGCATGTCATATGATAAAACGTTTTACATAAGTAGTGACTCCGAATATAAAACGAATAGAACACATTTAGGGGATAGTCACGATATCCCCTAAATGTGTTAGTTGTCCAAATCTTCCAATTTTGCATTTACATCCTCCCGATCACCCATATGATGATATTCTGATGCAAGTTTTTCAAAAACTATAGTTATTCTATCATAAGTAAACCTGGTTTTCTCTGCATAAGATAAAAATTTCTTTTCTCTTTTGCGTTCTATAGTTCCACCTTCATTATAAGCTCTACATGTAAAACCATGTCTGTTAAAAAGTTGCCGACGATATTCATCGTCAATTTCATCTTTGTCAAGTTCTTCCAAAATTTCTCCGAGATAAGGAGGAGGATAATCTTCTCCCAAATTAATATTTCCCAATAATTTTCCTATAACATACATAGCTGGACGTTCTAAATACTCAGACTTTGCAGCTTCTAATAGCTCTTTGGCATATTTTTTCAAATCCTGACCATTTACTACTCCATTGTTATTTTCACAAGGCTGTGCCTCTAAACCGTGCAAAATTTCTAAAGCTATCTTTGCTATGCTTGAAAGATTCTTGTTTTTAGCAAACTCATTCTTTCTTATTTCTTTTGCTTGCTCGTTATCAGGAAGCCATGCTAATTTTATAAGTTCCAACATTGTAGAAGGATTGTGCAAAATTCCATAGAACAATTGAAAATGCCTTAAATTAACATCATGTCTAATGTAATTGTAAAATAGCAATTCTACCATCATAATATTTTCTTTAACTATAGGTGAATCGGACTTATCCAAATATGTCAGTATTTTAACAAATTCAAATGGTTCTGGCATACCATCTTTTGAACCATGAAGTAGCTGAATAACAGAATCTAACATTAACTCATCTGAAACTAACATTTTTGTACCATTCCCATATATTAGCTCAAAAGAATTACGAAACCTTCCAACAGAATTCAACTTTTTAACCACCATTTCCACCTCAGTATTCTCACAAGACCAAACATTTACATTAGACCAATATTTGTTCTGAAATTCAACAGCGAAAGAACTTATATATTTTGCTATTTGACCATTATACCCAACATTTGCAAGTAACAAAATTCTTTTATCAACATTTTCTATTTTTTCAATCAGTTGAATAAAAGATTTGTCTTGCTTGAAATTTAAAACCCTAAAATAACCATATATTACTTCTGGTGGAATTGCGCCATTAACTAAAGACTTACATAACCAATCATTAATCTCTAATGTTTTCATTTCACCTAATGTTTGTCCAACTTCTTTTGGACTTTCTACCATATTACATAGTTTACCTAATCCTTCCATTCCTTTTGCTTGATAAACATCCAATATACCTTTTTTTCTCAAATTCAAGATATGAGCATGTCTTTCTTCAAAAGAAATATGATAATCCATCTTGAAAGAACGATAATTATTTTCAAACAGCCAAAGATTTTTTAAGACAACATCAGTAGGTCTAATGTCCTCCAACAGTTGCTTTAATCTACCCAACTCAACATCATTTAAGAATCTATCTTTTCTTTTCTCTGCCTCATTAAAGTTAATCTCCTGGCGAAGTAAAGAACATATCTCTTCATTACCCTTAATGAAATTTTTCAAAGACTCAACTTTAGCAATGAGTAAATTTCTAAAATTTTTCATTTCAGGTTTTGCATAAAGTGATATTAATTCTTTTATATATTTAGGAGAAGACGGCATAACGCTCAATAATAATTCTACTATATGCTCTAAATAATAAAAATGAATTACAAATTCTTTATTGTTTTTTTGTGTCAAATCGCTAAATCTCCATTTAAAGTGGTAGGAATATTCAAAGACTCTATCTCGGAAATTATTTAATATTGCTAAACACAAATAAAAACCTTCAATAGGATACTTGGTAACAATAGCATCCAATATTTTCAACCTAATATTTTCATCAGCATAAGTTTGAGGTAATATTGCTCTAAAGATTCTCTCTAAACTTATAATTGGCTTATTGCCGACATTATCATCTATCTTATATATAGTCAATCCTAATAATATCATTGACACATCTTTAAGATATTTGTCATTCCAAGCTAAGCCTTCTAAGGCAAATAATAATTGGACAAAATTCATACATGGACCATAAAAACTATATTCTTTTTCTCGCTTTTTAAACAACGAAGATACGATAATTCCTCCTTGCTTCAAATCAGATTTTAAGAATGTAATGAAAGAGGCAGGATCGGCTTCTGCCAAAAGAGGCAATAGATTTCTTGTTGATAAAAATCTTTTAATTTGAATTGAAGCATAAAATTTTGATAAAATATCATGCACAAAATCAGAGTTTCCTTGTAAGGACAACAATATTAAAGTATGACAGATTCCTTCTTTAAGAGCAAAAGAATACTTTTGCTTAAAGTTCCAAAAGCAGAGATCTGTTGCTTCTATTTTATTTACAGCATCTGGGTCATCATCTGACAATACATCATTAACTATTTCTGCAAAAGTTTCTTTAAATGATATTGTCATAAATGACGCTGAATATCCTATGGCTTCATATGCAGATCGTAAACGCCAATTTCCCCCTGCTTCCAAAAATAAGCTCTCATTACTGAACAACTCATTTCTAATTATTTTTTCGAAATCATCATAAGAGTGCCCAGCTAATTTTTCCAATATTTTTTTATCCCCATCAACAGAATCATTCCATCTCCCAACAAAAATTGCTGGAAGTAAATTCTGTATGTTTTCAGAATGCAGCCATGCAGGTTTCAGTTGATCAATATGCAATAATCTCCTCAAAGCCAAAGGACTTCGTGCCGTAGATATTGCATATCTGTTTGCAACATCTTCTTCGATTCCGATTATTTTTAGTTCATTAACAAAAGAACGGCGTTCTATTGCTTGCAACTCGATAACATCATTAATTTGCTCTTCTGGACTAACTGCACATATTATTGTATGCCCTTTATCTGTTGCATAGTTCCAACTTCCAACCGCATAAGTTATTATTACAAGATTTTCATAATTGTCAACTAATTCTTGCACATCTCGTTCTTCTTTTGCAATAATAATGTTTTGACAAGAATCCTCAGCTTTCGCTTGGCACTCTATAGCAACGGCGCAAATAAATGCTAAAGATTCTTCACGAGACACCGATTGAACATAAATAACCTTTGGTACTCGTAAGGATACTTTTATTGCATTAATAGCATCTTCGCGACCACCTAAAAGTAAAGAAGGGGGCAATACATACTTTTCTCCTTTAGCCCATTTATTCCAAAATAATTGAGGATAATCTAATGATGTGTTCTTTATTGTGCCAATCTTGTCAGCTAACCATATTGCAACAACAGGATATTGCGCTATCCAGTCTTCAAGTTCTATCGCCGTAAATACAACAATATCCTTCCATTTATTTTCACTTTTCTTTTCCTTAACCCAATTTCCTGCTTGTTCCCATATTCTTGGAGTTACAAAGACAAAGGTTGCTTTTGTTCTATCATACCCCAATGAATCATTCGTTCTTTTATTATAATCATTATTGGCCTTTGTTCTGACATCAGAATTCGTGCCAATCTCCCAGAGAGAAATGCCTGCACTTACATTAAATATAGGTGAATCACTACTCACTTGACCATCCCATCCTGGTATATACACGTTATCACCACTAGGAATTGACATTTTTCTTACCTTAGCTCCTGATGAAATTATCAATCTCTTTATCAGCTCTGGCATTATTGATTGAGATTCTCTTTTTGAAGCCCACCCTTTGAGTAACGTTGCTGTAATTAACTTATTCTTCATATTTTACCTTATTAGAAAAGTACATTAATGAAACGGAATTTCATCTCCGTATGGCATTTCCCTAACCATATCAGAGCTTTCAAGAAAGTGTAAATCGTCGATATGCTCTATAAGTATATTTTGATTATTTAAATTTTCTATTTCTTCACGTCTTGCTTTGCTTAACTTGCAAAAGCCTTCTTCTTGTTCAAGTCCTGCAAATCTACGACCACAAAGATTAGCAGCTATACCTGTCGTTGAGCTACCACTAAAAGGGTCAAGAATCCAATCGCCTTGATTGGTGGAAGCAAGTATCATTCGTACAAGAAGGCGTAAAGGTTTTTGGGTTGGATGCTTTCCACAAGTTTTTTCCCAACGGCCAATGGCTGGCATACGCCATACATCGGTCATTTGCTTGCCCTCATTTAGTTCTTTCATCAATTCATAGTTGAATTTATGAGGAACTTTTTGCATCTTTCTTGCCCATATGACAAACTCGGTAGAATACTTGAAGTAGCGGCATGAAATATTGACAGGTGGATTGGTCTTTTCCCATGTTATCACATTCAGTATCTTATAACCAAGCTCTGTTAAGCAATTAGCCACAGAAAAGATGTTGTGATAAGTACCACTTATCCATATCGTACCGTTGTCTTTAAGCTTGTCACGACACAGGCGCAGCCATTCCATATTGAATGCCATCATGTCCTCTTGCGACTTGCCCTTATCCCATTCGCCTTTATTAACACACACAACCTTACCGCTCTGCAACGATATACCACCATTGGAGAGGAAATAAGGAGGGTCGGCAAATATCATGTCGAACTTGAAATCAAACTCATTGAGTAGTTTGAAACAATCACCATGAGCGATAGTAAAATCTTTATTTGGAGAGGTATAATATGCTTTTATCATCATTTTGGAACAGGAAGACCTAATTTTTGTAATGGGATATAATTGAAATAATATTGACAACCAACGCTAATGATATAATCAAGTACATCTTTATATTGTGGCTTTCTAAACCAATCATCCAAGATATAAATATACTGAACCTCCATATTTAATTGAGACAACAACTTCTGATATTGCTTTTTCTTGAAATCACAAGTTTGTAATTTTTCGTCAACGCTACCTGCTACATTTTGAGTTTTCACCTCCAAAATAAACATTGTATTATTAACTATGACATATATTGCATTATCTGGAAGCAATTGCTTTGAAATATGTTCTTTCCAGTTTATTCCTTTTGTCTTTAGGTAATCATAAAATGCGTGTTTCTTAAAAACATGCGCAACACATTTACCACAATAAAAGACATCATTGCCTTCAACAGCATAGTTTTTCTGTTCGGCAATAAATGTTGCCAAATCTACCTTGCCCTCGTATATTAAGCCTGTTATGGTGTTGCCACCACCTGTTCCACCTTTTTTCATACGTTTACTATTTTAAGAAAATCATCGATTGATGTTAGATTATACACACTTGGTATTATTCCATACGCCTCTTGCAACTTGTTCTTTGCAGACTTCCAGCCAATACCATCAGTTATCCAAACAAACTCGAAACCTTTCACGGAGTTAATCTTCGGTGCAATATCAGAATAAGAGCGTGCCACCTCATTAAGTTTTGAGCCACCGCCACTATAGAAGTTGACTTCTATCAGATAGACCTTTGATGGAGTCTCTACAACGAAGTCAAAACGCTTTTCGTCATCTCCCAACACTTCTGTAATAGCAGGCCATTCTCTCGAATATACTTCTTGTCTGAATGGTATGCCTGCGTTGGTAAAAATGTTAGCAACCGTATTTTCCATAACGTGGCCGCTTCTGTTCTTTCTTGCGTTTGTGTCCAATCCTGTTTCAATGCCAAATACATAATCCACAAGATTCTTTACCTGTTGATTTTGAAGAACTGCACCAAGTCCTGTATCTGTTAGGAAAGTCATAACGGAGTCAACAGAAATGAACATGCTTTCAAGTGGAACGCAGTTACCTACTGAATCAAGTATCTTCTTTTTATCACGAGTACGAACTGCAATAAGAATATCCATAACAGAAAAGGCATTCTTATCTCTGTTCCATATTGTTTCTACGCTTTTACGTAAATCAGATGCACCAATGAGGCTGTTGAGCATACATAAGCTCAACTTTATATCTTCAACGTTCTCTGAGATTTTATCAAAGTCACAGAAGAAGTCCAATGTTTGGTTTGTCTCTTTGAGTTGAGACATAAATTTATCAAAATCTTTAAGCATAAATTTTTTGTTTTATAGCCACATGCTGTGGTTTGTAATCGTTTATCTTGTTTGGCTGATGGTCCTTTGTGTTGCGATAACTATGAACCAACAGTTCTGAAATTTTTCCTCTTTTTGCTCCGTTTGCATTTACGTTGCGAGAAGCCATAACTCTGTCTATATGGTAGTCTGCATACAAAACATCAAAAAAATTGTCTGCTTCATTTTTTCCTTTGCAATCAGAATTACTAAGCATAAAACTATGTCCCCCAGCAACCACTTGGTCGCAAAACTCCTTTAATCTGACTTGGGAATCATCATTAAATGCTTCTTTCGTATAGTCGTTAAAGCTTGACGTATCACTCAGAGGACGATATGGAGGGTCGAAATAGAACAATGTATTATCTTGTGCATAAAGCAGTGTCTTCTCAAAATCTCCTTCCAATATTTCCACACGTTTCAACAACTCGCTATCTACTCTAAGCGTATCTTCGTCACATATTTGTGGCTGCAAATACTTTCCACAAGGCACATTGAATAGTCCTTTCTTGTTTACACGATACAAGCCATTGAAGCAAGTACGATTCAAAAAGAAGAATTTTGTTGTATTCTCTATCGGATCAAGATTCTTTTCATTGTAACGTTGGCGTACAGTCATAAACATCTCACGTTTGGCTTCCATGTCTGGTAAAGCGTAATATTCAGCTTGTATGTCACGCAACGAAGGAATCAGTCGCTCTACATTGTCACGTACAGTTCGGTAACAAGTAATCAAGTCCGAATTGATGTCGTTGATTACTGCACGTTTGATATTAGGATGCTGTTGCAGCATGTAAAACAACATAGCACCACCGCCAACGAATGGTTCTATGTATGTCGCATTTTCCCAATTATCAAAGTCAGCTGGAAGCTTTTGCTCCAGTTGTTCAATGAGTTGTCCTTTACCACCAACCCATTTGACGAATGGTTTTGCTTTTGAATTCATTATTAGTCATTTTATGCTAATGATTTTCAATCATCAGCGTTATTACCTTTTGTTTTATTGATAAGCTGACGAACATCAACATCCAGTAAAGCTGCTACCTTTGTCAATGTTACTAAATCTGGTTGTGAGGTATTAGTACACCATTTGGAGATAGTTGCAGGATCTTTTCCCAACTGTTCCGACAACCATTTACTGGTTCGTTTCTTCTCTACCAACACGACTTTTATTCGATTTATATCTTTCATCGTTTATCTTTTTTATTGCGTTCAGCGCAAAGATAATGATAAATATTTAATAATAGGCAATCTTCATCGCAATTTTATTATTATTTAGCATAACTTTCCATCTATATTCCAACATAAAGTCGTATCTTTGCAACCAGATAAGCGTTCTGTAACACAAGAAACGGAAGAGGCTGAGAAACAATGCATTGCATTTGTTTCCAGAATCTTACAAAAAAGGCTAAAAAGAAGCGGTACAACTTTATCGCTAACAGGCTGAGAATAAGCACATTACATTTGCTATTCATTTTCTCTGCACTTGTAAAAAGGGTAGTTGTACCGTTTAAAAGATAAAAGCTTAACTATCAGCAACATCCACATGTTGCATCGGGAAATAACCCCCTGGACAGCTCTAAAACGAACATTTTTATAACTGCTTGCAAGCCACCTACTAGGTGGCTTTTTTCGTCTTAACACATTCCATTTATAATTTGCTGAAACCAATATTTTGGTGTATTTTTGGCTCAAATATGATGCCAAGAAAAAAGACCAAACACTTTCTGCCAAAGATATGGGGTTCTACAGACATAAAAACTTGCCATCGAATCGCACTCCTTATCTCATAGACAATGTGGTAGATACAGGCAATACCGCTAAGGCAGCTATCAGAACACTTGGCTTTGGAACCGTTGCTTCATTTGCAATGAGCGATACTCTTCTACAAAAAGAAGAAATCAGATGTCTTCATCGATAACACAATTATAAAGATTGCTTTATGCCCAAACCAAGAAAGAAACAAATAAAGCCAATCGCAACTGAAACAATCTACCATTGTAAGGATTGTACTAAAAGTTACGATTGGCATAGTAAAGCTTTAGACGGCCACCTTATCTTGTGTCGTTGTCCACACAAGCAGGAAGGTGGTCGCTATTGTATATTTCTTAATGACCCATAATGTGAGCATTTCGTGAAACGGCTTAGAGAAGAACTTACATAATATCAAAATTCCATTTGGCAGCTCTTAAGGACAATACTTCTAATAAAGTAGCATAGCGCTAAGTGCATGGTGTTATATAAAAAAAACGTAATAGCTGGTGAAAAGTCCCTATCCAAATACTTAATAAAGAATTTATATGAAAAAATATATTGTATTAATACTGTGCCTGCTTTCGCTGAGAGGTACAGCACAGAATAGGTATGAGGATTTAGGCAATGGTACAATTCTTGTACATAGGGATATTCCTGCAACAGCAGCTTCTTCCAAGAATATGAAGACAAATCCTGCTCAGCATTTACATTTTCAGGGAATCTCGTTAAATATTTCATTCCAAAATTTCCTCAAACATTTGCGTGCCAAGCATTTCTATATCGACATTCGTGAAGGTTCTGACTACTGTGACATCACTGGCACAGTATGCGGTATCCCAAATTTCGACATCACTCTTTTGGGTGACTGGAATGATGGTGGCAAAATCTATGGTGTGACGGCAAGCAAATTGTTTCCTAATATCGAGTCGATGAATGCGGCATTGGAGGGTATCGTTGATAAATTGACTAAAGCATATCCCCGCTATGAGGGCACAACTGTCACTTTGGTGGATGAGAACCGCAATATGATAGATACGTGGAGCGTTGACGTGTACAACGTGGAGGGAACTTGCATCGGCTCATTGTATGTTTCTGCCCAGGCACCTGATGGTGTGGGAGACTGTAATATTACTATACAGTATGAAGACCAGTTAAATTCTTTAGCATCGGATGCTCGTTGCTATAACGTAACTGCCTATGATATACCTATAGATATCAGTGAGTATGTTAAGCCTACACTTGACGCATGCACGATGGAGATAGCTAACGCTTTCTTGAAGTTCACATGCCGTAAGGGCTATAATGTCTATGAAATGGTAGCATTAGGAACAGACAGAGATGATATCTTGTCCAGTCTGAAATCCAGTGATACAAATAAGGAACTCAACAGAAAAATCATGAATGCCTACTTTGCCAAGAATCTAAGAGTCTATAATGGCAATGTTATGGCGTGTACCAATAATGCTTTCGAAAATATTCATGACAATGTTGTGAGTGCAAGCATTAGCCACCAAAACACTCATAATTATGAGCCTCCTACGGGAGACATCATCGAGTTCAACAAAAAGATATTAAATAGCAAGACGAATGCCGATATGGGTTGGACAATCTTAGAGTATTTGGCTAAGCAGAAGGCTACTCGCTCGAGTTCATCCAAAAAACAAAAGTATCATTGCAATGGCTTGGAGTTTGATAATCCTACAGATATGGAGGACTACAAAAATGCCCAAGGCTTGAAATAGTCATATTCTTCTATCCTCGATGAATTTAGGAAAATGAAACGCAGACTTACTCCTTAAAAAATAGAGAAAGTCAGCGTTTTTTAAAATTATCAAGTGTTAAGTTTTCGAGCTGTAAAACGTTGAAACCTCTCAGATCGAGTCCGTCGTAACGAAATAATAGCTTCTTAAAACTGAATAACTGAATACTGAACACCTTTCCGCCTTGTTTTCCACCTTGCTTTCCGTCAGCTCCGTCGGCATTTGCTACCTTCGGAGGAATTTTCTCGATATTATGGCGGTTCACCTAGTTTCTCAGCATCATCGTCGAATTCACCGTATACTGGCATTTCGGCACCGATTTTCCGCTCCGGGATGGTACAGAAGTTAATGCGGCTGATAGGTCCGTCGGTGAGCACATTAGAATCAGAATTCTTTTTGAGATTATCGATCTCTCCTTTTTCGTTCACCTTTATCAAATCCCTCTTCTTACCTTTTACCTCAATCATAACAGGAATTCTTCGACTGTTATCGGAGGTAAGCAAATACTTGATATCAGGGTAGTTCATTCCAGAACCACCCTATTTACTTGGTGCTTTCTCTAGAGCGAAATCTATTTCAGAATTGATAGTTTCTGTTTTGTATAATACTTTTGGCCTATGTATTGCTTTTTACACCAATCCTCAATTTTCTATGCTATGTTTCGACTTTGTTATTTCTGTTTCTTTAAAATGTTTACAACTATCCATTTACCACTTTTTCTACCGCCTTCACGCTTCAAGATTCCCTTGGCTTGAAGAGCAGCAATATCTCTTTCAATAGTACGTGTCGTAACTGTTTTCTTTCCCGACATTCTCTGCGCCAATTCCGGAATCGTTATTGTCGGATGACATTTAACAACAGAAATGATATTCTGCTGACGTTCAGAAAGTTCAATCAGTTTTTCTTTCCCGACATTTTCAAAATCTTTCCCGACATTTATCACGACATCATCATCCATAGATCTTTCATACTGTTCTATCTCAGCCTTAAGATTTTTGATATGTTCTTGAAGCATGAAAGACTGGAATGGTAACATCGACTCTTCTTCTCGAGATGCATTAAGAGCTTCAATATAAGCTGCCTTATCATCAGTCATTACCTTTGTCGGAACAAGATTAAATTCAAACTGAAGGTGGTTCATGATGAGACGCGACATTCTGCCATTTCCATCCACCCAAGGATGGATACTGACAAGGATGTTATGAGCATCGAAGCTCAACAAATATGCATCCATTTCACTCGGGTTTTCAAGAAGCAATTCACGCCTGCGGTTTATCTCATTGCAGAAATCAGCCAACCTTGCAGGAACCTTCAGAAAGTTCATATAGGAACGTCCACCAGCTCCCGCTGTGACACCTAATAGACGGAGGTCACCTTTAGAAGAATCGAATTCCCCCTGAAGCGTGCTATAAACGCTGCCGGTATTCTTCATCACCAATGCAGACAATTGCTTAAGCATTTCTACAGAAAAAGGTTTGTGCTCCTTAGCCCATCGAATGGATTGCTCATAGGCATGCTTCAAATCAAGATTCATCAACTGCTCTACCAAGGGTTTACCTTTAGCAGAAATACCTTCATCAAAGAGCAATTGATTCTCTATTTCCGTCACAGTAGAACCTTCTATAGCAGTAGAGTGTGTAATGATGGAATACAGATAGAACTTATCGTAATCTATCTGCTGCGAAATACCAAGACTTCTATATTTGTCTAGTACAGCCTGTAATTCTAACACATACTTTTCCATTTTGCAACTTCTATTTTTTAAGGCACAAAGATAGGTAAAATATGTTAGAAACACGAATGATTATGAAGAAAAATGCAAATTACTCTGCATTTTACTAAGATTATATCTACCATACCTTACGCCTTTTTGTTTTAAGAGGTCATGAAGTGTCAAATTCATTATCGGTCATTTTCATTTTCCAATACCTAAATCCGGTCATTTTCGGTCACGGTCATTAAGGATTTCAGATTATCAAAATATCCCTCTATCTTATAAAATAAGGTTAAATCAAGTTCGCCCTGCCAACAAAATCCATCCATAAAATCACTTTTCTGAATATTTTTTGTATTTTTGCAGATATATTGCGCTAATATGGGAGTTGAGCATGGCTTATCCTCCTAGATTACAGGCGTATCATTATCAAATGATTAGAGCATGAAGAAGATATTATTCCTACACGGATTCTTCGCCACGGGCAGTTGTCCGATGGCGAGAGCCTTGAAAGAGGCGTTTGAGGGGACGGCGGTGGTGCTGACTCCCGACCTCCCTTTGCACCCCAAGGAGGCACTGAAGGAGATTCGCTCCATCATCGACCGGGAACAGCCCGACTTGCTTCTGGGCAACAGCTGCGGCTCTTTCCTCGCCCAGATGCTGGCTCCAGTGGTGGGCATTCCTGCCCTGCTCGGCAATCCGTATTTCATGATGACGGAGTTTCTGAAGGAGCGAATCGGCGAGCATGAATACAAGGCTCCGAGAAGGGACGGCAATCAGCGGCTGGTGATTGACGAGGCGCTGATTGAGGAGTTTGCGGAGCTGGAAGCCGTGCAGTTTGACCATTGCAACCCCTATTATAAGGATCGTGTGTGGGGACTTTTTGGTGAGCAGGACACCCTGGCTCACTTCTCCCCTCTCTTCCTGGAGCATTACAACCAAGCCTTCCATTTCCCAGGCGGTCATACGCCTACTGAGCAGGAGGTAAAGACCTGGTACGCTCCCCTTGCCCAGAAAATGCTGATGGAGTTTTCGGCAAACTTTTAATCGTTTCACGGAAATAGACAGATAATTATGGAGACATTTAATAACGTAATAAACAGTGGCCAGCTTGTTCTGGTCGATTTCTTTGCTACCTGGTGCCAACCTTGCAAGGCGATGCACCCCATTCTGGAGCAGGTGAAGAGTGTATTGGGCGACCGCATCCGAATCATCAAGGTGGATGTGGACAAGTACGGCGTAACAGCAAGCCAATACCGCATCCAATCCGTGCCTACGCTGATGCTTTTCCGAAACGGAGAAGTATTGTGGCGCACAAGCGGTGTGGTAGATAAAGCCGAACTGCTGGCTACGCTTGATCCTTTCTTGAAATAAAAAGATGAAAAGAATAAAGGAGTAAAATTGGAAAATGAGCATAAATACATTACATAGTTACCTCGCCTACTATCTCCTTGCTATCAATGCAGTTGCATTCATCGTGTACGGCATTGATAAGTACAAGGCAAAGAAAGCCAAATGGCGCATTCCTGAAGCCACGCTTTTGTTGCTGGCTGTACTTGGAGGAAGCATCGGGGCATGGATGGGAATGAAAGTCTGGCACCATAAGACGATGCACAAGAAATTCAAATACGGCATTCCTGCCATTCTGCTGATACAGATTGCGCTGATGGCGTATTTACACATGAATCAATAACATAATAAAGAACAAAATTTTCATTGAAATAATCTGATGGAAACAGAAAGAATTTTACTTCGATATTGGCAGGAATCAGATGCAGAGGCGCTCTTCAAGTATGCCTCCGACCCTGACGTAGGACCACGTGCTGGATGGCCGACACATAAGTCTGTTGAGGAAAGTCGGGAGATAATCCGGACATTCTTCCATAATGACACGACATGGGCGATTGTGTTGAAAGAGACTGACGAGGCTATCGGCTGCATCGGCTACTACACCCATGAAACCAGCAACATCCCTATCGGAGAAAACGACTGCGAGGTGGGCTACTGGGTAGGAAAGCCTTATTGGAACAGAGGAATCTGCACCGAAGCCTTGAAGCTGATGCTCGACTACTGCATCAACGAGAAGCATTTTGAAAACATCTGGGCAGACCATTTCACAGGCAATCCTGCATCAGGAAGAGTCATGGAGAAATGCGGTTTCTCAGACACCGGAATGTTGAACAGATGCAGCCAGCTTGTGGGTGGCGACAAGGATATGGTGAAAGTGTTTAA
>ERZ1023641.342-NODE-342-length-13931-cov-13.903719_pt1 | contig 13931 bp, 26 predicted proteins | sample MGYA00380335_ERZ1023641 | MGnify/ENA primary metagenome ERZ1023641 (study PRJEB33179, sample SAMN07448970) | human gut metagenome | biome: Human-gut; feature: Human associated habitat; material: Faeces | host: Homo sapiens | place: India: Bhopal | collected... | reverse complement strand
TCAGATTGGCTCAAGCGGTGACTATGCTAAGATTGGCTCAAGCGGTGACTATGCTAAGATTGGCTCAAGCGGTGACTATGCTAAGATTAATAGCACTGGAGAAGATTCTGTTATCATGTGTGCTGGCAATAATTCCAAAGCAAAAGCAAAGGTAGGATCATGGATAACGCTTACAGAATGGGAATGGAATGACGAGAAGAACCATTATGTTCCAGTGTGCGTTAAGACAGAGTACGTTGATGGAAATAATATCAAGGCTGATACTTGGTATCAACTCAAAAACGGAGAATTCGTTGAAGTAACTGAGTAACTAACCACCCTCTCCTGCAAAAGGGAGAGGGTAAAAAGAAGAGAATATGTTATTACAAATTCTTGACAAACAAAAAGGCATTGTATATATTAATACTGAGCAAATTGCTTCTATTGAACATTTAAACGAAGCAGCTATTATAATGATGAGCAATGGTATTAAATATACTTATTATAACTTTGAGAATCTTGTAAAATTATTAAAAAAATAAACAATGAGTAAAGAAAAAGCGATAATTCATATCAATAATGTTTCTAAGATGATTGGTTCAAAAAGAATAAAGATGAGTGCTGGCACGGTAGCACATATTCAAAATGAGCTAATCTTTGCACTTAAATAGTTGGAGAATTGATATGACAAAGCAAGAAGCAATGGCCTTCGCTATCAGCGTAGGAAAACCGATAAGACACAGCTCATTTTCAAAAGGTGAGTTTGTCCAATATAAGGGCAAGGAGTTAGTTGATGAAGGAGGAATTATCCTTCCTCAACAAGAGTTTTGGACTATCCGTTCAGGTGGCTTATGGGAGAATGGATGGGAAGAATATAAAAATGATTGATCATGACAAGAGAAGAAGTGAGACAGCTATTGCCTATTATACAGGCATTTGCAGAAGGAAAAGGTGTTGAAACCAAAACAGGTTCAGGCTGGATTAGCATAGAAAACATGAGCTTTGCAGGAAATCCTGATAGCTACCGCATCAAGCCAGAGCCAAAGTATCGCCCATTCAAGGACGCAGAAGAATGTTGGCAGGAAATGCTGAAGCATCAACCTTTTGGATATACGTATGATAGGTTTAATAATATAAGAGATTGTATCACAAAGGTGGCTACTACTGGTGTTTCGTACGATTCGCCAACTGTTGTTATATCTTTCGAAGAGGTTTTCGATAGATTTGTTTTTGCTGACGGAGTTCCTTTTGGCGTAAAAGTGGAGGAATAAAATGGCTTGGTGTTTTTGTGATTTTTGTGATTACAAGGATGAATGTAAGTACTATCGAAAGGTAGTTGCTTGTCCTTATATTAAGAAGGAGGAGAAATAGTATATGAACCAAGAATATATAATACACAAAGAGCTGAAAGATATGCTTGTATATTGGTTTGAGGACATTGAGGAACTTAGTAGTAAGCTAACAAGTGGAAATGTTTCTCATCAAGGAGCAACTATTAGAAACAAGGCTATAAGATGTTCTAAGTTTATCAAGGAGTATTGTAAAACTAAGGAGGAATAGTTATGGATAATAAAGTTAAATAAGCATTGGGTAGCGCAAGCTACCTTGCATATCACTGGAGGCAGTACTCTTTTGAGCAACTTGAAAAAGAAATGGTTAGAGTGTGTGGCCTGTGCGATAAAGCATTAGGTCGTTTCAAAGATGATAGCATTACAGACTTCGAGCGAGGCCAGTGGTCGGTCATTCAGAACGTTATTGGCTATGTCGAAAACTATAGCTTGTCGGCAGAACTTTGCCGTGAAGCAGGTATTGGCTACAAGAAGATAAAGGCTCTACAAAAGGATTGTGGTTATAGCTACAAGGAAGAAGTTAATGACTTCCTAAAGGAAAGTCGTAATTGTGGAACTGATATAAATTTGTTGTAATAGTTATGGAAATTAATGAAAAAATAATTGAAATAATTCAACAAGCAAAAGAAGATGTAGCTTATAAGGAAGATTTTGACGCATTTGAACAAGAGGTATATGACCAAGGTTTTCATAATGCAATTGATTTCATGTTGTGGAATCCAAGCGAGCGAAGTTGCTCTAATTGTCAGTATCAACACAGTAGAGAGCTATGTGGGGAAGATTACTGTGGGACAAAATACTGGAGACCAAAATTGGAGGAATAAGTTATGGCTAAACCTTACAGAATCAAGCATAAGGATAGCGGATATTTCTACCAACGTTACAACGGAAGTAACCTTGGCAAGAAAGGCAAGGTGTATATGAATAATCAATCACCACTTACAATGTGTGATAATGAGAACTTTATACGTATTCAGATTCGTCACAACACTTTAGCTTATAAAGCATTGAGAGATATGCTTTCCAAATATGCTATAGGTAAAGATGATGAGTGTGAATGGCATAGTACATCTTACAGAGTTCCGAAAAGTGAATTTGAAAAAGAAGAATTATAGCGTATGAAAAGAAATATAAAATTCAAAGCCAAACGTCTTGATAACGGAGAATGGGTAAAAGGCGACTTGGTACATAGCACAAGTTATGTTGGCATAAGTTACCCAAGTGACGAGTTTTCTGATGTTCCAATAGTGCACAGAGTTGACCCTGAAACCGTCTGTCAGTTCACAGGACTGAAAGATTGTAAAGGCAATGAGGTTTGGGAAGGCGATATAGTGGAGCCTGAGATATATGACCTATATAAGGGTTCCACCAAGGTAAAAGCAGTAGTCAAATATATGGACGGAGAATTTGTTGCTGTTACTGGTGGGATACCTTATTCTTTATACTTTAAGTATATTAAGGTTGTTGGCAACAAGTTTGATAGAAAGGAAGGTGAGAAATGAAGAAGTATGAGTATATGGTAACTTCAATAGTTATCAAGAAAGCTGATGAGATGGCCAAGGTTCTATCTGATAAATTTAATCAATACGGCTATGATGGTTGGGAATTAGTACAATATAACCTAATACCACCATCTGCATTGGTAACAGCATCTACGATACCTTGTTGCGGTTCAATCTATATACTTGCGACATTCAAGAAAAGGTTAGAGAAATAGCATATGAAGAAGATAAGTTTTAATCTCAAATATCTTATAACCAAATACGATTGGTGCTTTTATTTCATTCCAAGTTTAATCGTATGGAAGCCTTATAGTGGTGTTTATGAAATTAATGTAGCCTTTCTGCTTTGGGAGTTTAATATTAAATATCAATTAAAAAGAAACAAGAAATGAAGAAGAAAATATTTGACTTCTCAGAGGCTTTAAAGCGTATGAGAAAAGGAAAGCTCGTAAAGCGTGAAAATGGGCTTTATCCGTTTGGTATTGACGAGGAAGGAATATTCTATCATTATGGGCATCATATATTCAAGGAAGAAAGAATGCTCTCAGAGGATATACTTGCAACAGACTGGGAGGAGGTGTAAAGATGGAGAAGAAAATATTAACCCTCAACGTCAGCAAGCAATGGTTCGATATGATTGTGGCTGGCGAAAAGACAGAGGAATATCGAATTATTAAGCCATATTGGGTAGTACGATTTTTCCAAAATAACAACAATATTGTTGACGTGAAAGATTTAGCTTCGTGTTTGGCTGGGAGAACAGATTTGCTTAAAGGATATATTAATACGCAAAGAATTATATTGAAGCCATATACCCACGTTCTCTTCGTAAAAGGCTATCCGAAAGGTAATAAGCCGTCCGTTGAGAAGGAGATTGAGAGTATCACCATCGGCAAGCCAAAGAGGGGTTTATGTCCTGATAAGTGGCTTGATACAGAGTTTTTCATAATTAAGTTTAAGTAGTGTATGAACAAAACAGATTTACATTCATCTTTACTCTTCCTAATGATTAAACTGGAAGAAGCAAAGAGTAATCAGATGGCAGACAAAAACTTTGTTGCTGCATTGACGGAAGTACTCAGATATTTCCGTGATAACGGAGAGTTGAAGAAAGCCTATGATCTTCAAAAGGATTCATTGGCAGATATAGCTAATAGTCCTTGGGCGAAATTAGTAATTGGTATGCTTACCTCAAAAATGCAAGAAGACAAAGTTGATGCAGAGTTACCAAACATTGATGCTCTAATAGAGGAGAATACTTCTGATGAGTTTATCGAAAAGAAAATCAATGATGTTCTTGGTGATAATGTAGAACTTAAAGAAGAATAGTATATTAAGAAGTAACTTATGAAAATAGAAATCACAAAAGTCACCGACTGGCAGCGTGTCGTTGATGCTGCCCGGTTCACACAAGGCAAGAAATCGTTAGGACATGAGCCAAGCGATGAGTTCAAAAAACAGATGATCCTCAGCGAGCATTCTCCGCTCAGAGAATTGGAGTTTGATATTAAGATGTATGACATACCATACTGGGTGAGCAATCACTTTGTTCGCCACGTTCATGCTCAGCCATTCGTTTCTACATCAAGACCAGATATTACTGGTTCCAAGGTATCTCGCCACGATATGCGTCAGGATGATTTGGTCAACTTGCAACTATCTCTCAACGCTCAGGAGATTATCAATATCTCGAAGCTGAGACTATGCAATAAGGCATCCAAGGAAACAAGAGAGGTATGGCATAAGGTGATTGACGAGTTGGTTCAAATAGAGCCTTATCTTGCATCCGCTTGTGTTCCTCAATGCGTTTACAGAGGATTCTGCCCTGAGCCAAAATCATGCGGATTTAGCTTGGCTGGGACATTTAAATACAACAGACAAATGTATATAAAACAAAACATTTACATACCAGACGAAAACAAAAATGAAATATCCAAAATATAATCTCAACGAATATGTTGGTGGGCACTTCGAGTACACCACTCCATGCCCATTCGGTATGCAGGGCAGATACACCAATGAGACCATGATGGTTGGCAGTCTTGCTTGCCAGCGATGTGATTACTATCGTGGTATCAATACAGAAGATTGCATCGTATCTTGCGCTATAGAATAGTGCAGCCTGTCTGCATTCATCATAACAATCAATCAAATTTAGTATGAATACAAAGAAAATCTCAATTATCCAGCGTATCAAGGAGAAATTCCTTGGCAAACAGTTCTTTATTGCAGTTATCGCAAACAAGGGAACCTGTTCTTACTTCGTCAACTCTACCATCTATCGCTCTAAAAAGGAAGTGGAGGCTTATAAGAAGTATATCACCACAGACGAGCACATGAAACAGAGCTTCGATTTCGTGGGCTACTACTCCTTCCGTTCCAAGTTCGACTTCCGTATTCCTCTTAGCGGAAAGCCTGTTTCGATTGAAGAGGCAAAGGAACTGGCCAACAAGTAGTGTCGGATATAAAGTTAACGGATAATAAATATCTTATCAATTTACTTATTATATTTGCGCTATGAAATTCAAGCATTTAATAGTTAAAGTCTTAGGGTTCAGGTATCACAACTACTTTGTGATACTGGACGGAAGAGCAAACTCTGTCACACTCTCTAAGGGTGTATACAGACGTATCATGCTGAAGCAGCGTACAGATCACTCCGTCTTCGTGTTCAGGTTATCAGACAGAGGAACATACGGATTTTGTATGCGTGAGGACTGGGAAGAACTTTGCAAGGCAAACACCGCCTTCACTCAGCTTCAATTCAATCAGGAGCATAAGAAGGTGGGATTCCGAAGTGACCGCCCTTCCGTCACCGCCATCATGGACGAGTACAACCTTCCGCTCAACAGAATGGTTCGCCTTACTTGCATCCCACGCAAGTCAGGCAAAGGCGAGCCATACTACGAAATCATGCGACCAAAATTAAATTCGAGCACATGGCGACAAGACAAGATGTAATATTCAAAGGACTCACCAACTCTCCATCCGACTATAATTGTCAGGATGGAGAGTTGGCAACCTGCCTCAACCTCATCAATGAGGATGGGGCACTCCACCCTATCCACCAGCCTGTAGTGGCCGAGCAGAATATCACGCTGCCTAACGGCACTTGCTCTATCAGGTACGTACATAAGGCAGAGCATGAAAACGAAAACCACTCACACTACATCGTGAATTGTACTAATGGTTCGCCTTATTCCTGGTACTGGACAGAAAAGGGAGGAGATGGGACCAAGCACAAGTTAGACCTTGGGGATTTCAAGGTTAACTCTGTTACTGCTGTAGGGAATATCTTATGCTTTGTAGGAGAAAACTCTACTAAATACGCATACTGGAAAAACGGAGAATATAATATTTTTGATGATTCTCTGTTCCAATACGACATTACTATCACAGACCAGATGTCTGTAGATGAAGGTCGGCGAACTGTTGATAGATTTAAGGTGTCGTGTAACTTTTCGCAAGACTGGGATGCAATATGGGCAGAAAACGGACATTTTGCTAACACCAGTGGTAATGCGAAGAACCCATCTGCGTCACAGATCGTGTTCTCTGGTATAGACGCTCTTATCAATAAGAAAATAGAGGAAATAGACCAATACACGTTTAAATACATAACAATAGGAGTCGTTGCCTTAAAAATATACGATGGAACGTATAGAAATATTAGTTCGCCATTTATCCTATCACCAAGATTCATATCCAACAAGTTTATTTGGCGTGATTCTACAAAGGGTATTAGAACTTACTTTAACGCACACAAGCACAAGATTACCGTTAATGCCAATATTCCTGAAGAGTTAAAGGATCTTATAATTGGGGCTGATGTTTTCTTGTCTAAACCTGAATCATTCCTCAATACCGAGGAAGCGTTTCATACGATTAACAGCGCATCTAATTTCATATATGGAACTGGGATGGCGCAAGATGTATATAGTTTCGCCATGGACTTCATGCCACAAAAAAAGGTATATAATACAATAGATAATATGTCTTTCTTCCTTAGCGTAAGCATTGACAGCGAAGATTTTGGCAAACCAGTGCAGCTAAAAAGGGTAATGGAGACTAATCAAAGTCTACCGTTAGCTGACTTTAAGAAGCAGGCCTTTGGGGGGAAGATTGCATACACATACAACAACAGACTGCATATTGGTGACGTGAAAGCAACAACCCAAAACGCTTTTTCGACATTTGTTGAGGAAATTTTTTCAATTAAAACGAAACTCCAGGAAGGCGTTTCGGACATGTATGAAATGTATCTGAACAACCGACTTGATTTAGACGGTAGTAATGGTATGATATGTGACGCTGTGATTGCAGTGACCTTATCGGTCAACGGAACTGACAGGGTTATATACGAAAAAACAAAACTTCAATACCCGTTATCTCCTATCATAGCTTATCCTGACAGCAATGCAACAAAGATGACCTTGTTCATACATAATAAATTTGATAATACCTACTTTAAGAAAACGATGACATTGCACCAATCCGACACAATGGGTATGTCGTACTATGTGAATCTTGGTGATAATAGAAGAACAGAACCTGTTCCTGGGAACGGATCTGCTTGGGATGATGGCTTTGGAGATAGACAGGATGAAACAAATTCAAGCAAGACAGAGCCAGCAGACAAAACTTTTATTCTCCCTGACGATAAAAACTTGCCGATTTTCATGTCTCGTTATTATTATAAATTGCAAGACTACGTTCATACGGCAGGAAGTGTTACGACAACCATAAAGAAGTGGAGCAATGTACGAAATACAAAAACGAATGTCTTTGAGGATAGTTCCCAATCCGAGTTTACCAATAGTTATAATAAAGTAGGAAAAGACTATACTACATACACTAACCATTCTCTAATCAAGGTCAGCGAAGCTGAGAATCCTCTAATTTTCCCTGCAAAGAATAGTGTTCAGGTAGGTTCTTCTGCTATCTTTGCACTTGCCGCCAACACCCGACCAATCAGCGAAGGGCAGTTCGGTGAAGCTCCACTCTACGCTTTTACAGATGAAGGAGTATGGGTGTTGATGCTGGGCGAAGAAGGAACCTATGTGACTCGTCAGCCAGCCAATAGAGATATATGCTCCAACCCTAAAGGCATTTTACAGATAGACGATGCAGTCCTCTATCCTACCGAAAGAGGCATCATGATGCAGCAAGGAAGAGAGTCTGTATGTATAACAGACGCACTGGATGATTATCCTTTCGACTTCCTTTCTATTTATTCACACTCAACCAAGGATAAGACCTATCCGAATAAACTCCTTGCGACAGGTAGTATTCCTGAGTCAGATGTGAAGTATATCCGTTTCCGTAAGTATCTCGAAAAGGCCGATATGATCTATGACTATTACGATAGCCGTATCATCGTCTTCAATCCGTACTACACTTATGCTTACGTCTACTCTTTGAAAAGTAAGATGTGGGGTACCATGCACAATGTCTTCAACAAGCGAGTGAATATATATCCTGAGTCATACGCTACAGACAAGGCTGGAAAAATCCTTGATGTGTACGTGAAGGAGCCAACGGAAAGTGTTCCGTTCTTTCTTTGCAGCCGTCCTTTAACGCTTGGGCAAGAGGTCTATAAGACTATGTTCGATTGCATCACAAGAGGATGTTTCAGCAACATTCAGGCAGGGAAATGCGGAATGGTTCTGTTCGGGAGTAACGACCTTGTTAATTGGTACTACATTAGTTCTTCTGTTGATATATTTCTCAGAAGCCTTGTAGGCTCTCCGTACAAATATTTCAGGATTGCGCTCATTGGCAAACTTGCCCCCAACGAATCTATAAGCGGTCTGTCTACTGCGTTTCAGGAGAGGTTGCAGAATAAACTTAGATAAGTAATTTTCTTTTTCACTATGTTTATAGATAAAGGGTAGCAGTCCGTGATGGATAGCTACCCTTACTTTATCTTAATCAAAAACCTTAAAATGGATGCAAAGTAATTCTTGCTCTGCCAGCCGACCTGTTGCTTGCGCTCTTGATCTTCTGCTTCTTCTCCTCTGCAAGTGCCAGGAATCTGTCAGCACCATCGGGATAAACAATCGTCAGCCACTCGTATAGGCATTGATTTACTATGTAGTCATGGATATACACCGTCATGGTGTGTACGCTCGTCTTAGAGAAACCCTGCGGTATTCTCATCGCCAAATAGTAGGCTTCTTCCTCGTTTGTAGGCGAACCTATACATTCTTCCCACTCATTGGAATCGAAGCCGCCACCAAGCATTTCCATCTTGGTATATCTGAAAAGCATTTCGTTGCAGTCTTCTACTGCTGAATCAAGAATCCTTGCCAACTTATCTCTGTTTCCATCCTCGCCCACATCGTAGATGTTGTGGATAGAATGGGAATCCTCTACGGAACTGGAGATGGAATCTGCATAAACGGCAGCGGTATTCTTGATGTCAAAAACCAACTCCTTCTTCCGAAGCTCTATCATCACCTTGTACCCAAGGTTGCATACTCTGCATTCTTTCATGATAACCTCCTTCCTTATACGTTGGGAGCTGTCCTGCTGGGTCTCTCACGTCTGTTAAAGGTCTCATGAAGATTCTTGATAGCGGCTATCGACAGTTCTGAATAAGTCTTCGACTCGTTAGGATTGGTTATGATAAACCAGTCCATCAAGGCCTTGTTGATAATGTAGTCATGGATGGAACTGGTAAGCGCATCCTTCAAGGCGAGTGGATAGTTTGATGGAAGGGAGAGGTTGATGGTGATATTGGTATCGCCACTTATCAACTCGTTAGACACAGTAGTACCTGTGTCTGTTTGTACTGACTCACTCAACTCAACAAGCAGTTGGCTGTACGCATTCTGAATGCTACGCAACGCCTGATTCTTGTCTTCGTCATCATCGCTCGCCTGGATATTACTTGCAGCCTCTGCATCCATACTGGCAGCTCTTCTACTGCGTCCTGTAAGGAACGCCTTATTCTGAAAGTCGTAAATGAGTTCACTCATATACAACGTAATCGTTAAGTTCTTTCTTGCCATACTATGATATTTTTGTTCGTGTCGGTTTCTTTTTGTAGAACGCTTTATCCTTAATGTCGAGCAATAATGCAGCAGCGTTATCTGCATATTCCTTTGCCTTGTCGTTTGCGGCTATCTCGCACCATTTTCCGATAATGCTGTTTACCAAGAACGAGTTGGCTGACGAGTTGATGGAACTGAGTAGGTTGCCATCGAATCTGCTGGGCATCTCGAGTTCCCAGTTGATGGTCCCGTCTACTCCTGAGCCACCTGAGATAAATCGTTTCAGAACGTTTCTTAGTGCATCTAACGACTCGTTGAAGAACCGCTCTATCATTGCCAAGTCTGCTTCCGTCACGAATATCTGGTCGAAAGCCGACTTACCATCCTCTACAGTTGTCTTCTTGCCTATGTAGGCAGTGGTCTTCGCCACCTCTTCATAGATGTCATTTTTCTTGATTGTCAATGTGAAATCTGCCATTCTTTATCTTTTTATAGAGTTTATAACCTAATATGACGAGCAGCATACAGAGTGCGCCAAACGACCACACTGCATACTTCAACTGAAACTGCTCCCACTTGGAGAGTTGTTTTTCTACTGGATAGGGAAAGGGAATGGAGTCTCTTTTAACAAAGGAATCCACCCTCGTCTTATACACATTCTTAAAGACGGTTTTCTCATGCCATCGGTCAAGATAACACGTATCTCCATTTTGTCTGAGATATATAGAATCACGCACGAAAACGCTGTCGGAAGTATGCAGCGTATCGTGCTTTATTGCATTCTGATATACAACTTTTTCTGTCGGAATGTACTTCGTTTTGCATCCCGACAGAAGAAACACCACTAACAAGAGACTTGTCACGTAGGGTGCTGCTTGCCAACCATACCGCTTTGTCTTCATAGGCTAAACGTTAAAAACCTTCTTTGCTCTTGCAAGGAACTTTCGTCTTGATTCCAATCCGTTGGTCCCTCCATTGATAGTCTTGGTGATAGCCACAATACAATCACTGTCGGCCAGTTTGTTCAGACCGTGTTTCCACCACCACCACATCGCACTCTTGGTTGCCAACAGGGGAAGCTCTAACAGCTTGGGGTTTTCCATAATATCGTCAGAGCAATATTTGCTGTTCTGAAAAGCCTGATAGTTGGCTCTGCCAGTGATCTGAATCAATCCTCTACCACGATACTTGTAACCGTCACCATCTTTCAGGTTCCCGAGCATATTCTTCAACTTCCCGACATCATACTTACGGAAGTAGTTTTTGTTGCCGAGTTCCTTGGTATATCTCAGTTCGCCACTCTCATGTGCTATCTGAGCCAGGAAGTGGGCCATTCGCTGGGCTGTATCAATATGAAAAACCTCTGCATAACCATTGATATAGGGAAGAAAAGCATCCACCCTGTCCTTGGCATTCGGCATGATAGCCAAAACCTGTTCTCTTGTTACCTTCATTACTTACCCTCCTTCACTTGTTTTATCATACTTGCAAGTTCTCCTTTTACCTTGCTCTCAAAGTTGCCTAACTTGGTTTTGAAATAAACGTTTACTCCGAATATCGCTCCTGAGTAAACCAGTGTCTGACTGACGTACCACAGCACGCCTTCCGACACTACATAATTGTTGAGAAAGAATGATAGGAAGGTGAGCACAACACCGCTCAAAAGCATTCCTATAGCTGCACCATATTGCAATCCTTCACGTACATTTGGAGTCATAACTTATCTTTTATAAAATATTAATAATACGCAAAGATAAGTTATGTCTTCCAAATCGTCATCTTATCCGTTAATGTTATGCCATATCTTGCTCGTTGGGTACAGACTGTCAGGGTCTTGGAGGTATTCTATTGCCATCAACACCACCATTCCTTTCAACTCCTCTGCATCCTTACTGTACCGCTCCAGCAGAACATGATGGTCGCTCCTCAGCAAATTCATGGTTACTGCCAAGTCATGGATGGTATAGTCTGATATGTCATCCTTGTGTTTATCGAAAATCTCCTTTACCTCTTCTTCCGTAAAGAAAGGGGCCATGTGCTTGGTTCCGTCTGCATCCTCATACCACATCTTACTGATAGCATCATCGGCAAAATACTTGTCAAAATGCTCTTCGCTCAATACTCCATGCACCATCGCACATAGATGATGCACCTCTGCATCGCTCAACTTGTATGAGAGATACTTACCGATAGCCTTGGCTATACTCAACATCTGTTCAGGAGTCATATCCTGCTGATACTTTTCGACAAACTCTACGAAATTCATACCTGTTAAATTTAAAAGTTTATGATGCTGCAAAGATAGGAATATCTTTAACACAGCACCATAAACTCGTAAATATCTCTGTAGTTATCTGTGTGTCAGATAAATACAGTTACGATAAAAACACCTCCTTTCTTTATTCGTCCTTAAATTTGGTTCGTTTCTCTTTGCCCCTCGCCCAGATGTCGTTCTTCTTGCGTTTCGACACCTTGCCGAATACATCATTCTCGTAAAGTTCGGGCTTAGCTTCCCTGCCTTTGGTCTCCGTAGCTATTCCGTTATTGGGATTGCTACCTTGGCTGGTATCGGGGGTTCCGTTGCCATACCACTCATTGTCGCTTGGTTTGTCTGCTATCATACTATTATCTATTAAATGAATAACTGAATTAAGCTGCAAGCGGTGGGGTTTGTCCGTCTGGACTCACTCCCTGCCCACTCATCATCTGCTGCAACATCGCCTGAGCCTTCGGATTGCTCTGTGATACCTGAGCCACCTGTGCTTGCAACTGAGGAGAGAATCCTTGTGGAGTCTCGCCATTCTGAATGGCTTGCTGGTTGGATGCTACCGATTGCAACAGCTCCTCGCCAAATGGGAAATCTCCTACTTGCAGCAACTGCTCCAGCGTGATAGCCTGATTTTGCCACAAGGTCATAAGGAACTCGTTGGCCATCTGTCTATATACTGGTGTAGCCGTACTTTCTGTGATATTGATGTCAAACTCAACGTCTCGTATCTTCTTAGGATCGTAGCGGACAATCTGTCCTGCCCTGCCTACAATGTTGAAGTTGCGGGCCACGTCATAGTACTGCTGCATGTTCTTCACTGTCTTGTACGCACCGTCAATGACAAACTGGCTGAAACTTTCCAATATATCAAGCAGCGACATGGTGGCGTTCTGTGTCTGCTGGGCATAGAGCGAACCGCTCGTTCCTGATGCTCCTTGCTTTCCTTGCAACGCTCCTGTCACTCCCGAAATATCCTCAAAGAACTTCAACTGATAGCTGAGCAAATCACCGATGCCTATGTTCGTAGAGTTGTTCGCCACTTGCTGAGGGACCTGACCGCTTGTGTTTGGCTTGTATCTCACCACTCCGTTAAATCTACTCCACTCATCGCAGAAATCATCCCAACTCATATCGTCAGGCAGACAATCATCGGGACAGAGCAGCACGCCCTTGGCACTCGCCCTCATAATGAAGTCATACATCGTGATAAGTCGGTTCACGTATCTCTGCTGGTCAATCACATCTTCCACGAAGCTGTGAATCTCTCCGTCAATGAATGGATAGAACTTAAAGCAGTATGGATGCTCGCCATGCGCATAAGGGGTCTCGCCCTCTCTCAGAATATCACCGAAAGGAGAAAGGTAATAGAAATGCCAGTAGTCATCCATGAACCACTCAGCTTCAATCAGCGGAATATCCTCTTCCATCATACCAGCAGCCAGACCTCTACGCAATCTATCTCTATTCTCGGCATCTACAATGTCAGGCTTATCCTCAATATCAATCTTGAAATCATCGCCATTGTTGTAGTCATGACATCGGTATCTCGGTTTACTCTCCTTGCGCCAAACCTCAATTACTCGGCAGAGCGAAGGGTTTGCAGGGTTCATGAAGTCGATGGTCTTAGGGTCGAACTCACCGAATCGCTGAGTGCAGTCCGCAATCACGAAATCTCTGTTAGCGGCAAGTCTGTAAATCTCCTTCAACTTACGAGCCTCATCAGGAGATTTGGCAAACTCTCTCAGCACGTTGCCGATGGTGATGTCGTGAACCTCGCCCAAACAACTCACGTCCCAACCACGGAAATCCCTCATATTGTTATCTATGAAGAAATTGT
>ERZ1023641.339-NODE-339-length-14017-cov-8.819868_pt1 | contig 14017 bp, 9 predicted proteins | sample MGYA00380335_ERZ1023641 | MGnify/ENA primary metagenome ERZ1023641 (study PRJEB33179, sample SAMN07448970) | human gut metagenome | biome: Human-gut; feature: Human associated habitat; material: Faeces | host: Homo sapiens | place: India: Bhopal | collected... | reverse complement strand
GTCCCGGACGGGTCATCACGATGATTCGGCTTTCCAGTTTGGCATCGATGGCATTCCAATCCACCTTATCATTGTTCCACTCCTTATCCACCTTCTTTCCGAAGAGAATCTGCATGGCAGATACCTCATCCTTGTTGGTAACCACGAGCACATTGTCGTTGGTATGGAGCACGGTATCAGCTTCCGGCACGATGACCTGTTCGCCTCTCCATACTCTTGAGATGATGAACTTGCGATGGGTCATCATCGAAATCTCGGCGATGGTATTGCCATTGAGTGCCGGGTTCACGATGACGTACTGTCCGATGGCTGTATGGTCATCCTCATCGGCACGTCGAATCTCCAGGTCTTCGGGCTTGACAAATAGCTTGCGCAGGAACATCATCGCCAGGATGACGCCCACCACACCCAGCGGATAGGTGACGGCACAGCCCAAGGCAGCCCCGCCGCTAGGCAAGCCCAACTGCTGCAGCGCCTGCTGCGCAGCACCCAAGGCTGGCGTATTGGTGGTAGCACCACAGAGAATACCCACCATATCGGGCAGGCTCACCGGCAGCACCAGGCACAGAGCGAGCGAGAACACCGTTCCCACCGCAATGACCGCCAAGCTCCAGAGATTGAGCGAGATTCCTTCGTGGCGCATCGAACCAAAGAAGTTAGGACCCACATAAAGGCCCAGCACATACACAAACATGGTCAGTCCGAAACTTTCGGCAAACTCCAGCATGTTTGAATCGATGGTAAGTCCAAGATGACCAGCCACGATACCCACGAAGAAGACAAAGGCGATACCCAGGGATATACCTTTTACATGGAGCTTGCCGAGGGCAAGTCCCAAAGTACAAATCAAAGAAAGAATGACGATGCCTTGCACCGCCGAATGCACGTTGATTAAATTATCAAGCCACATAATGTTATTCTAATCTATTTCTAATCTCGATGTAATGTTCATAAATGAATATCGGATGCAAAGGTACATTAAAATAAGAATACCACAAAAGAAAAAGGTCTTTTTCTTCATTATATTTCCGCCAAAAGTAGAAATAAAGGAAAAAACCTAAAAAATACTCGAAGTTTTTTTGTAACTTTGCACCCGTTTTAAAATAGAAATGATGAAAGATATTTGTTGTATAGGACATGTAACCAAGGATAAGATTGTTACTCCCAACCGTACTGTGTATATGGCAGGCGGCACCTCTTTTTACTTCGCATACGCCATCAATCAGTTGCCCAAAGACGTGAGTTTCTCGCTCATCACGGCAATGGACCCTACAGAGACCGAACCTGTAGAGAAGATGCGCAAGGCTGGCATTGATGTCACCCTCAATCCATCCCGCAACACGGTGTTCTTCGAGAACATCTACGAGGAAGACCAGAACAAGCGCAAGCAGCGTGTACTTGCCAAGGCAGATCCGTTCACCATCAAACAACTGGAGAAGGTGAAAGCCAAGGTTTATCACCTGGGCAGTTTGCTGAGCGATGATTTCTCGCCAGAGGTGGTGGAGTTTCTCTCCCGCAGCGGCAGGGTTTCCATCGATGTACAGGGCTATCTGCGCGAGGTGAGAGACGAGAAGGTTTATCCCATCGACTGGAAGGACAAGCTCGATGTTCTGAAGCACACCTATTATTTAAAGGTGAACGAGACAGAGATGGAGACCATCACGGGCTTGAAGGAGCCACGAGAGGCAGCCAAGCTCATCCATTCGTGGGGCGTTACCGAGGTAATCATCACCCTGGGCAGCGAGGGCTCGCTGATTTATGTAGATGATACCTTCTATGAGATTCCTGCCTACCCTCCTCACGAGGTGGTAGATGCCACTGGATGCGGCGACACCTATTCTGCCGGTTATCTCTACAAGCGATTGCAGGGTGCCAATCCTACCGAAGCGGGCAAGTTTGCCGCCGCCATGTGTACCATCAAACTGGAACATAACGGTCCGTTCAATCGCACTATAGAAGAAGTAGAGCGCATCATCCGATAAATCGCAGCCCCCAAATAAGGAATAAAAAGCTTATTTGGGGGCTGTTTTGTCTTATTTTCCGCTTATTTGTACCGAATACAGGTTCTTCATGAAAGAAAAAACAGAAATGAACCATTATGAACTTGCGTAGTTTCCCGTTTTTCACTATCTTTGCAAGCAATAAAAATAATCAACGAACAATTTAAACTACGAACAAAATGAAAACAATGAAACAATTAGGCTTCCTTGCATGCAGTTTACTCACATTGGCAGCATGCTCATCAGGTAATAGCAGTGACCCTCTTCCATCAACTGGTCAGGAAAACAAAAAGTTGCCTATCAACATCAATACCTCTGTTGATACACGGGTCATCGACAATTCCTTTGAGAAAGGAGATGACATCGGTCTGTTTGTAGTCAACTACAATGCCAATGGTTCTGCCGGCATCCTCAAGGCTTCAGGCAATCATGTGGATAACATGAAATATACCTACAACGGCACATGGACGCCAGCCTCACCTACCTATTGGAAAGACAACACCACCCATGCCGACTTCTATCTGTATTATCCATACACCGGCTCTATCGGTGATGTGAATGCCATGTCTTGGAATGTGAATGCAGACCAGAGCACTAGCGCAAAATACAAGTCAGCCGATCTTCTGATAGGCAAGACCACCAATGTGGCTCCTACCGAAACAGCCGTGAAGATTGATGCGAAGCACGTGATGAGCCAGATGGTTGTTTCCCTGAAACCGGGCAACGGATTTACAGAAGAATCGCTGGGCAAAGCCAATATCAGCGTCAAGATCAACCGCTTGAAGACCCAGGCTACAGCCAATCTCGTTACCGGCAAGTTAACTGCCAAAGGCAATGATGCCGACCTCACTCCACTGAAGGAAGAAGGCAACAACTACAAGGCACTCATCATTCCACAGGCTGTAGGCGAAGGAAAACTCATCACCGTAAATGTGGATGGCAGAGACTACCAGTTGAAGAAAGCAGCCAACTTTACCGCTTTCGAAGCAGGAAAGAAACATAAGTTTACCGTAACCCTGAGCAAAACCAGCAATGGTGTGAATGTGAACATCACCAAGTGGGAAGATGACGGAATCGACTACGGTGGCACAGCAGAATAAAAAGAGCCCCGTTCTCTCTCTCCATCATCGATGAAAAGAGTTATCTTCATCAATGAGAAGACTCATTATCATCGATGAAATTATTCACTCTAAAACAAAGACAATATGAGAACAATTCATATTTCCAAGCCCACCTTATTATATTATATGGTGGCTTTGGTAGCCATGCTCTTCACAGGCTGTAGCGATGATTTCTTCGGCAGCAGCGAACAGCATGACAGCAACCGCATCCAGCTATCGGGCGACATCGACCAGCTTGCCGTAACCCGCGTCAACGACAACGGTTTCTGCAATGGCGACGTAATGGGTGTGTACATCGTAGATTACGAAGGCAACAACCCTGGCACACTGAAGGTTAGCGGCAACCGCGGCGACAATGTGCGCCACACCTTCGATGAGCCTAACTATAAGTGGAGTTCTGCCTACGACCTTTATTGGAAAGACAAGCATACCCATATTGATGTGTATGGCTACTATCCTTTTGCCAATCCTGAGAGCATCGAGGACTATCAGTTTGAGGTACAGAAGGACCAGAGCACCACAACGGCAGAGGGTGAGATGGGTGGTTACGAAGCGAGCGATTTCCTCTGGGGAAAGGTGCCCGATGTGGCTCCTACCACCAGCGTTATCCGTTTGCCTCTTGCCCACCGCATGTCTAATGCCCGTGTTACCCTGATTCAGGGTTCCGGTTTTGCCGATGGCGAATGGGCGAATACCAAGAAGATTGTCTTGACAGCCAATGTGGCTCGCAAGGCAAGCATCAACCTTTCTACCGGCGAAATCAAGGCAGCCGGGAGTGCAGAGAGCACCATGACCATCCCATCTCGTGTCAACGACGAGTGGCGCACCATCGTGGTTCCTCAAACCGTGGCAGCCGGCACTACCCTCTTCAGCATCACCATCGGTGGTGTGCCTTATAAGTTCACTAAGAACGAGGCACTTACCTACGTGGCAGGCAAGATGATGAACTTCGGTATCAAGGTGGATAAGCAGGCAGGAAGCGGCGCTTATAAGCTTACTTTGGTAAGCGAAAGCATCACCCCTTGGGAGAATGATCTGGTAAGCCATGATGCAACGGCAAAGGAGTATGTGGTTATCAACTCTACTCCTGGAGGTTTGAAGAAAGCCATTACTGCGGCAAATAAGGACTATACCAAGATTAAGAATCTGAAGATTACGGGTGAGATTAATGCCCAGGATTTCTACTTCATGAGAGATAGTATGGAATATCTTGCAGCTTTGAATTTGAAAGAAGTGATTATCAGAGGTGGTCAACAGACCTTAACTGGAGGAAGTCCTGGCGATTATCCATATAATGACTACGAAATGCCATACGAAGCTTTATATGGCAAGAAGTCGCTAAACTTAATTGTTCTACCAGACAAATTAACGAAAATTGGCATTGCTGCATTTGGTGAGTGTCAAAATCTCACTGGATCTATCAACATCCCTGAAGGAGTAACAGAAATCGAAGTAGGAGCTTTTTTCAACTGCCGTGCTTTAAGTGGAAGTATTTCTTTGCCTTCTACGTTGAAATATATAGGTCGAGGTTATGATCGCTGGTGGTATGGAGGAGTTTTTACTTATTGTGGATTCAATAGTCAATTGGTTCTTCCAAACAATCTTGAGAAAATACTTGGCAATGCGTTTGAAGGTTGCGAAGGACTTTATGGAGAATTACGACTTCCGGAAAAGCTCAACGAACTAGGAGACAATGTTTTCAGGGATTGTAGGAATCTTAGCGGAAGCTTAAGTATACCTCAAGATTTACATAAGATTCCTAATAATGCGTTTGAATACTGCGGAAGCTTCAATGGAACATTAACTTTCCATGATGGTATAACCTCAATAGGAGAATACGCATTTAGAGGAACTCATTTCAAAGGAGAAATTTCCTTACCTAAAAATTTGGTTGTCATACAAAACTACGCATTTGCTGGATGTGATTTTTCTGGAGAATTAAATTTACCAAAGACATTAAGAAGTATCGGTCGAAAGGCATTTGGTGATTTAGAGGGAGACGGATCATGTTGGCGTCTTATGGGAACAATAGAATTTCCGGAAGGTTTACAAAGTATTGGAGAACAAGCTTTCGTAAATTGCAGAAGCATCGAAGGTAATGACTACGAAATGCCATACGAAGCTTTATATGGCAAGAAGTCGCTAAACTTAATTGTTCTACCAGACAAATTAACGAAAATTGGCATTGCTGCATTTGGTGAGTGTCAAAATCTCACTGGATCTATCAACATCCCTGAAGGAGTAACAGAAATCGAAGTAGGAGCTTTTTTCAACTGCCGTGCTTTAAGTGGAAGTATTTCTTTGCCTTCTACGTTGAAATATATAGGTCGAGGTTATGATCGCTGGTGGTATGGAGGAGTTTTTACTTATTGTGGATTCAATAGTCAATTGGTTCTTCCAAACAATCTTGAGAAAATACTTGGCAATGCGTTTGAAGGTTGCGAAGGACTTTATGGAGAATTACGACTTCCGGAAAAGCTCAACGAACTAGGAGACAATGTTTTCAGGGATTGTAGGAATCTTAGCGGAAGCTTAAGTATACCTCAAGATTTACATAAGATTCCTAATAATGCGTTTGAATACTGCGGAAGCTTCAATGGAACATTAACTTTCCATGATGGTATAACCTCAATAGGAGAATACGCATTTAGAGGAACTCATTTCAAAGGAGAAATTTCCTTACCTAAAAATTTGGTTGTCATACAAAACTACGCATTTGCTGGATGTGATTTTTCTGGAGAATTAAATTTACCAAAGACATTAAGAAGTATCGGTCGAAAGGCATTTGGTGATTTAGAGGGAGACGGATCATGTTGGCGTCTTATGGGAACAATAGAATTTCCGGAAGGTTTACAAAGTATTGGAGAACAAGCTTTCGTAAATTGCAGAAGCATCGAAGGATTAGTGTTTCCTGAAAGTATGGAAACCATACAAAACAATGCCTTTAATGGCTGCTATGGGATAAGCAGCATTGTTTGTAAAAGCGATATGCCTGCTAATGTCCTTAATGGTGCTTTTGATGGCGTGGCAAAGGACAACTTTACCCTTGAAGTTCCAGAATCAGCCATCGCTCAGTATCAATCAGCCAACGGTTGGAAAGACTTCAAGCGCATCGCTGCCCACCACGAGCTCGTTTGCCGTCCATCTGTAGCCTGCGCCCTGAGCACAGAACATAAGCAGAAACTGGTGATTAACGCCGAAGGCGAATGGGAAGTAGCCAGCAAGCCAGACTGGTGTGAGGTTTCTCCTGCCAGCGGCAACAAGAAAACAGAAGTTACCCTGACCATCAAGGGAATGACCAAGAATGCTGATAGCCGTGAAGGAAAGGTGGTATTCCGTCTGAAGGACAAAGACTACACCCACGAGTGCAGTGTTTCTCAGTATGGCTATGAACACGGCGAGGACGAATGGATTACCCTGCAGAAGGCTACCAAGGGCAACAAGGGTGGAATCAACATCGTTCTGCTCGGCGACGGCTTTAACGCCAAGGATATTGCCAGCGGAGAATATCTGAATGATATCAAGCAGGAAGTGGAGTATTTCTTCGGTATTGAGCCTTACAAGACTTACCGCGATTACTTCAACGTCTATACCGCCATTCCGCTTTCTACGGAATCGGGCGTGGGAACCGTGAATACCATCCGCTACAACCGATTCAACACCACCTTTACCGGTGGCGTAGGCTTAAAGGCAGATTACGACGAAGTATTCAGTTATGCTCTGGGTGCTCCAACCGTAAACAAGAGCAATCTGAATCAGACGCTGATTATCATCGTTCCTAATTCTACCGATTACGGTGGTATCTGCCAGATGTGGCCAGACGGATCGGCAATAGCCTTCTGTCCTAAGAGCACCTACGGTTATCCGCTCGATACCCGTGGCGTCATCCAGCATGAGGCAGGCGGACACGGATTCGGAAAGTTGGGCGATGAGTACATTTATCACAATGCCTTTATTGATGCTTGCGGTTGCAACTGCTGCGGACACGTAGATGAGTTCAACGGAGCCAAGTCGCTCGGCTGGTACGACAACCTGGAACTTACGGGCAAGATGCACAGCGTGGGCTGGAGCCATCTGATCTTCGACGACCGCTACAGCGACATCGTGGATATTTACGAGGGAGGCTACATGCACAACCGAGGCGTATTCCGTTCGGAGCCGAACTCTTGCATGAACAACGATATTCCTTACTACAGCACCATCAGCCGTGAGAGTATCGTGAAGCGCATCAAGGCGTATGCAGGAGAAAACTACAGTTTCGAAGACTTCGTAAAGAACGACAAGCGAGATGCTGGAATCGTAGAGAGCCGTGTTTTCGGCGGCAATGGCGACCAGCGCACCGCAGGAACCTATCAGCATGCTCCTATGATTCACAAGGGCAGTCCGCTGAAGATGGCAAAGGTGAGAAGGCATCGCTAATGGCGATAGCCAGGTTCATCATAGTATAGACCATTAAAATATAGAAAAATATGAAGAAACATATAATAAGATACGCAAGTTTTGCGTTGGCTATATTAGGAATGGTATCTTGCAGCGAAGAGCAGGAAACGGCTCTTCGCTCGCAAGATGCAAAATCCACACCGATGACCTTCCTGGTGAGCCATCCGGGACAAGCAACCCGTGCCACAGAGACCAGCTTTGAGCAAAACGACAAGATTGGACTTTACGTGGCAGATGCAAAGGCGCAGCTGGAAATAGGAGGCAACCTGGTGAACAACGAGGCACTGACCTACGATGGAAGCAAATGGGCAGCCGGCAGAACCCTCTATTGGGACAAGGGCACCTATACTGCCTATGCTTACTATCCCTACATGGAAGATGTAAGCAGCATTACAGACCAGCCTTTCAGCGTAGCTATGGATCAAAGCACCGCCAAGAGCAAAGAAGCTTTGGGCGGCTATGAGGCAAGCGACCTGCTCTTTGCTACCAGCAAGAACATTTCGGCATCAGCCTCACCCATCCCTCTCAACTTCAAGCACATCATGAGCAAGCTCAAGATTCGCCTGATAAAAGGAGAGGATTTCGAGGGCGACATGCCTACCACGGCCCAGGTAACCATCCACAACACGGTGCCTACTGCCACCATCGACCTGCAGGCAGGAGTGGCAACCCGTTATGTAAAGGGAACCCGAAAGAGCATCATCGCCCATCAGGACGATGAAACCAGCTATTCGGCCATCATCGTGCCTCAGCGCATCGAAAACCGAATGCCGCTCATCGAGGTGGTGATGAAAGGCGTGAGCTATCTCTTCGAGAGCAAGTTCCAGTTTAAACCCGGAACCGAACATCTCGTCAACCTCATCATCTCCGACAATCCGGACCAGGTGAAGATTGAAGTCGGTGGAGAAATTAAAAACTGGCAATAAGAATAAAAAATAATGAAGAAGACGGTAAGTATTTTATCCCTTCTGGTTCTCCTTCTTGGAGCTTGGGCGGCAGCATTATGGCTGTCGCCCTTCAATGCTTATAATGGGAGCAGCAAGGAAACCCGATACGGAGTACACGAAGGATTGGAACTGGTAGAACAGGAAAACGCCCAAGAGGGCAAGCGATATGTGGTGGAAGATGAAGACGGTAAAGAGCTGTTTGTCATCCCCTTACGTGGTTGTCTGCTCGACACCCGCTATCGCAACGGGCAACTCCGATTCCGGGAGAAGAACACGAAAAGAGAAGGATACATAGACCGTCAAGGTGGTATTTTCCTGAATGAAAATGCCGGAGAATACAAATCGGCAGAAGCACAGAAAGGCATCGGTCATCTGACCGAGAAAACGAAAGGAGAAACCATTTCAGGAGATTATGCGGGAAATTATCCGGGAGATTATTCGGGAGATTATTCTGAAAATCATTCCGGAGATTATTCCGGGGGAAATCCTGGGGACCATTCCAGAGAGAAGAAGGGCTCTGCCGATGGACCATCAGGCAGAAAGACGAGTGCCCTCTCGCAGATAGATCTCAAGACGATGGCTCAGAGCAATCCCTTCTATAAGGAAGCCTCAAAAATCATGCAGGGCAAACTGACAGAAACCGATGCCAAGCGCCGCCACACCATTCTGAACTACTGTGAGCATTTCCGCATTGCCTATACCACCAAGGACATTAATTTCCTGCGACAGGTGTTCAGCGACAAGGCGCTCATCATCGTGGGAAATGTGGTAAAGCCCATCGCCAACGACGATAAATGCCAGGCAGAAAGCCGGGTTACCTTCGCCATCCATTCCAAGCGCGATTATCTTGCAAGGCTTTCAAAGGTGTTTGCTGCCAATCAGAAAATCGACGTCAGATTCTCGGGGTTCCGCATCATGCGCCATCCTACGATGGACGGAATCTACGGTGTAACGCTCAGACAGCAATACAAGAGCGACAGATATAGTGACGATGGCTACCTCTTCCTACTCTGGGATTTCAGAGACAAGTCGATGCCGCTCATCCATGTTCGCACCTGGCAGCCAGCCGGAACCGTCCATACAGGCGATGATGTGATTAATATTCAAGACTTTAATTTAGAATAAAAGAAAAATATGATGGGAGAAGTTAAAACCCAATGCCTGCAACTAGCCATGATTCTCTGGCTAGCCATTCCTTCTGCCCTTAGGGCACAGGAGTTTTCGGTGGCTAGTTTCCGCCAGCTGCCTAACGATGTGAGCGCCTTTATCAACAATGTGCGTGACCTGAACGATGAAGCCTGCGCCCTGATCAAGGTGGTGGCACCAGCCGACTTTGCCTTCTCCTCCCCTCTCGGCATCGTGAAGCGAAAGAACGAAGTGGGAGAAATCTGGCTTTATCTGCCAAAGGGAACCAAGACCCTTACCCTGAAACATCCCGAATGGGGCGTGCTGCGCGATTACAGGCTGGGCAAACCGCTGGAGAGCCGAATGACCTACGAGATGAAGCTCAACCTGCCCAAGCCTCCCATCACGGAACTCCACGATACAATAGTAGAGATAAAGACCATCACCGACACCATCGCCATCGAGAAAGTGCGCCCCAAAATGCCACTCGCCTTCTACAGTCTGGCTACCCTTGCCCTGCACAAAGACGGCCCCTCTTACGGCATCTTCCTTGCCCTGATGCGCCGTCATGGTTTCTTCCTCCATGCCAGCAGTAACCTGAAGAGCATAGGAAGCACGGAGGGCAACTGCGATAAGGAAGGTTTTACCAGCGGCAGCAACATCAAACCATATTATTCGGGCGAAACCCGCCACACCAACTATACCATGACGGCAGGACTCATCCACCACATCACGCATGGCGTCTGCCTTTTCGAAGGCGTAGGATACGGCAAGTCGGCTACAGCCTGGCAACTAAGCGAGAGCGAAGGAAAAGGCTATCTGCTCAACGATGGATTATCAGACAAGGGAGTAACCGCAGAACTGGGAGCCCTGGTTTCCTTCGGAAAACTCAGTATTTCAGCCTCAGCCATCACCATCGCCGGAAAGCAATGGCAGGGCAGCATCGGAATAGGAATCAAACTGGGAAAATCAAAAACCGGGAAATAAAGCCAAGAAAATAAATCCGGGAAAATAAGAATGAACATCAAAATGAAAAGTAAACTGATTATATATTTAGGAATGATGCTGGCTATTATCACGGCATGCAGCAGCGAGAAACCCACCCATCTGGAACCGCATCTTGCCACTCTCCCTGCTTCCGGCATTACCCGAAACGAGGCCACTCTGCACGGTTCGGTTTCGCTGGAGGGAGAGACCACCCTGCCTACTCTTTCCTTCAGATATGGAGAGACGGAGGAAATGCCACTCACTTCAAATCCCATCAGCCTTTCAGATGAAGACAGCAACCCTTCGGGGGATGGCCATTCCACCACGGAAGTGGCACTCTGCATGATGGGTCTGAAGGCAGGTACCACCTATTATTACATGCTGCAGGGAAATAATGGAAGAACTACGCTCAGCAGTAATCCGATGAATTTCACTACCCTACCGAATGACAAGCCATCACTTACCGCTCCGCAGGTTTTGAGCTATGGTCCCAGCAGCATCATCGTGGGCTTCGACATTACATCAAACGGCGGTGAAGACATCACGGAAACAGGATGCTACTACGCCAAAGAAGGCAGCAGCAACGATACGCAGCAAAAAACAAAGGTAGAAAACTACCAGGGAGCCATCGGAACCCAGCAGGTAAGACTCAGCGACCTGCAGTTTAACACCACCTATCGGATTTGGACTTATGCCCAAAACCGGGCAGGCGAAACCAAGAGCCAAGCCATCACCTTCAAGACTACAGATGCCGTTAAACTGCAAGAAGCAGGCAAACTGAGTGCCCTCATGGGCAATCATCTCTACGAATATACCCAACTATCGATAGTTGGCGACCTGAACGGAGACGATTTAGTATGCCTAAGAACAATGACAGGAAGAGACCTCAACAACGAAACGACAGCAGGAAAACTTGCCGACATCAACATGGCTGATGCGCACATCGTGGCAGGCGGAAGCGACTTCGGCCCCTATTACCGCCACACAGAAAATCAGGTGGTAGGACAAGGTCTCTTTGCCCAATGCAACCAGCTCAGACACATCATCCTCCCTTCTGATGTCATCAAGATAGAAAAAGATGCGTTTGCCTACTGCACATCACTTCAGGAGATAGAGATTCCAGCCTCTGTAAGTCAGATAATTCCATCAGCCGGTTGCACGGCGCTGGAAAGCATCCAGGTTTCGAAAGCCAACACCCACTACAGCAGTCTGGATGGAGTACTGTTTAATGCAGCCGGAACCGAAATTCTCTGGTTCCCGATGGGTAAGCAGGGCGACTACACCCTGCCTTCCACCCTTTCAGGCATCAGCGATTATGCTTTCAAGGAATGCAGCATCACCCGCTTCATCTTTCCGGATAGTTTTTCGGAAATAGGACAGGGAGCGCTGATGAACAGCAAGGTGGAAGAGGTTTCTCTGCCCGCCCAACTCAAGCTGATTCCTACGGGCACCTTCCAGGGATGCACCCGGTTGAAGGTGGTAAGATTAGGCCAGAAGACTGAACTCATCTCAGATTATGTCTTCGATGGCTGTCCGCTCACCGACCTCTACATTGATGCCACTTACCCACCCGTATGCAATACGAATGCCTTCAGCACCAAGGGCATCGATTTCCTTTCTACCTGCGTGCTCCACGTACCGGCAGGCAAGAAAAAACTGTATCAGTACAACAGAAGCTGGGGCAAGTTCAAGCACATCACAGAACAATAAAAGATTGAAAAATTAGGAAATAGTAAATATAGAAGATATGAATACTCCGGAAATAGAAGAATTGAAATCACTCGTTGAGCAGAAATACGGCAAGCTGCTTGCCACCACAACCGACTTTGAGGAATTCTCGTTCTTCCTCGAAAGACATACAGGCTACAGTGTTTCTGCATCCACCCTCAAGCGACTCTATGGCTATGTGAATGATGACCATAAGCCTCGCATGATGACGCTCGATATTCTCTCGCAGTATATCGAGCACAAGAACTATATGGAGTTCAAGCAATGGCTGAAGACCAGTACCCGCTACAACTCCTCGTTCTTCAAGGCAAGCCAGCTGGTAAGCAGCGACCTGAAGAAGGGTGCGGAAGTAGCCATCGGATGGAGTCCCAACCGCATTCTGCGCCTACGCTATCTGGGCGAAAGTACCTACGAAATACTTGCCTCAGAAAACAGCAAGCTTGAAGCAGGCGATCATTTCGTTACCGGATGCTTCATCAAGGAGCAGCCGCTCTATCTGCCTTACATCGAGCGAAACGGCGAGCGTACCGCATCGTTCGTGGCAGGAAGAAACGGAGGTCTCACCCTTATCAGCATCATCCGCCAATGAAAACAGCATCAGATAAGCCGATGAAAACAACATCAGGATTCACGGAAGATATCAACAAGGAGATGAACGTTGCCGAACCCCAGCCGGTGGAGTCTAAGTTCAGCAACCTCAGCCAATGCTACGTCTCCATCTCTGGGCACACCCGCATCTTCACAGCCACAAGATACGGCAAGCGCTACATGTTGAAATGCCTGAAGAACGACTTCCTCTATACACCCATCTACCGACAGGCATTGACCAAGGAATTCGAGATAGGTCTGCAGTTGGAGCATCCCAACATCTGCCATACCATAGGCATGGAAGAAGTGGAGAACCTGGGCACTACCATCGTGATGGAATACATAGATGGCGACACGCTGCAATATCTGATAGACCAGCAACTGCTCACGGCGGAAATGGCGCACAAGATAGCCCACGAACTGATGGACGCCCTGGAATACATGCACAACAAGCAGATGATTCATCGCGACCTGAAACCCGCCAACATCATGGTAACCCACAATGGCAAGAACGTGAAGCTCATCGATTTCGGACTTTCCGACAGCGATTCCTTCACCATTCTCAAACTGCCGGCTGGAACCTCGGGCTATATTGCCCCCGAACAACTCCTGCCGGGAGCCAAATCAGACCCTCAGGCAGACATTTATTCGCTGGGCATGGTGCTTCTCGACATGGCGAAGGCCACCCACGACAGGCACCTCAGGCAGATGGCAGAAGTATGCATAAGCCGCGACCTGAGCATCCGTCCCAAGAGCATCCGCGAGGTAAGAGAACACAAGTATGAATCGCCTCTGCTGAAGGCAGGCGGCATCGTTCTCGGCATCATCGCCCTGCTGCTCATCAGCCTCATCGCCTTCACCTATTATCATAGGGCGCAGTCAAAAGAGAAGCAGAATGTGCCGACAGAAACCGGCCAGAATGCTTCGCCAGATGATAACGCCAACGAGATTCAGGACTATCAACTCTGGCAGAGATGATGGAAAAGAGAAGAAATCTCCATCATTTCCAATTAAAAAGTGATAGTTTTTAAATATAATTATCTAATATGGTGTTTATTTTGCCTGAATTGGTGGAAGATTT
>ERZ1023641.338-NODE-338-length-14033-cov-10.552511_pt1 | contig 14033 bp, 9 predicted proteins | sample MGYA00380335_ERZ1023641 | MGnify/ENA primary metagenome ERZ1023641 (study PRJEB33179, sample SAMN07448970) | human gut metagenome | biome: Human-gut; feature: Human associated habitat; material: Faeces | host: Homo sapiens | place: India: Bhopal | collected... | reverse complement strand
CTGCGACAGAAGGAAGACCCGATGGACTGTGTGCTGAAGATCAACTCAGGTGCCGGTGGTACCGAGAGCCAGGATTGGGCTTCCATGCTGATGCGTATGTATATGCGCTGGGCTGAGGCTCATGGCTACAAAGTGACCATTACCGATATACAGGAAGGCGATGAGGCAGGTATCAAGAGTGTTACCATGACGATAGAAGGCAACGAGTATGCCTATGGTTATCTGAAGAGCGAGAATGGTGTGCATCGTCTGGTGCGTGTGTCGCCTTTCAATGCTCAGGGCAAGCGTATGACCAGTTTCGCAAGTGTCTTCGTTACGCCGTTGGTCGACGAGACTATTGAGGTATATGTAGACCCAGCCAAGTTGTCATGGGATACCTTCCGCTCCAGTGGTGCCGGAGGTCAGAATGTCAACAAGGTGGAGTCGGGTGTGCGTCTGCGTTATTGGTATACTGATCCCGACACAGGCGAGGAAGAGGAAATCCTCATCGAGAATACCGAGACGCGCGACCAGCCTAAGAACCGTGCCAAGGCATTGCTTCTCTTGAAAAGTCAACTCTACGACCGCGCCATGAAGAAGCGCCTTGAGGCGAAGGCGAAGATAGAGGCAGGCAAGAAGAAGATAGAGTGGGGAAGCCAGATTCGCAGTTATGTGTTCGATGACCGTCGTGTCAAAGACCATCGCACCAACTATCAGACATCCGATGTCGATGGCGTGATGGATGGCAAGATAGACGGATTCATCAAGGCTTACCTGATGGAGTTCCCCTCTGAGAATGAAGAATAGTAATAACCTAATAATATAGAACGACTATGAGTAGTAATAAAGAATTAAGAAAGTCAAAGCATGCTGCTTACGAGAAGAAGCAGGCTGAAAAGGGTGAGAGAATCATCAAGTGGATATTTTTCGTGCTGATAGCATTGGCCATTTGTTTTGCCATCTATTCGGCTACTATCGTGTAACGGATTATATCCTGACATAACAGAAATAAAAAATGAGTGGACTGGAAATAGAGAGAAAGTTCCTTGTCAAGAAAGGCGACGCATACAAGAGCGCCGCCTTTTCTGATAGTCATATTCAGCAGGGCTATATCCCTGCGCAGGGAGCTACGGTGAGAGTGCGCACACGCGACGACAAGGCTTACCTTACCATCAAGGGTAAGTCGGTGAATGGTGGCATGACGCGTTATGAGTTTGAAAAAGAAATCACGCTCGACGAGGCACAGCATCTGCTGCAGTTGTGCCAGGGTGGTGTCATCGACAAGCGCCGCTATCTGGTAAAGAGTGGCAATCATGTCTTTGAGGTCGACGAGTTTTATGGCGACAACCTGGGACTGGTCATGGCAGAGGTGGAACTGGGCAGTGAGGATGAGGCCTACGAGAAGCCCGACTTCATAGGTCGTGAGGTGACGGGCGACAAACGTTTTTACAATTCTCATTTGCTTGTCAATCCCTTCTGCAAGTGGCGTGACAGTCTGCCGGAAGAATAGTTTTTTACTGATTAAGTAATCTTGCTCTATTAGTATCAAGTTGCCTTTTTGCTGTCAATTTGCATTTTTACTTTCAATTTATACGTTTATATGCAAAATATTTTATAATTTTGCAGTCGTATTATAGAGAAAGGATAAAAATGACAGAATTAGATAGAGGTAGTTTTGGTAGCAAGATAGGATTGATTCTTGCTACAGCAGGTGGTGCTGTAGGTTTAGGCAATGTATGGCGCTTTCCTTATATGGCAGGCCAGGAAGGTGGTGCTGCCTTCATCTTGGTTTATATAGGGTGTGTGCTCCTTTTGGGCATTCCCTGTATGATTTCCGAGTTTATCATAGGCCGTCATGGTGCTTCGAATACAGCCCGTGCCTATACCAAGTTGTCGAAAGGAAAGGCCTGGAAGTGGGTGGGCTACTTGGAGGTGCTTACCGGTTTCCTTATTACGGGCTATTATGCCGTCGTGTCGGGCTGGTGCCTACAGTATGTGTATGCCAGCATCATGGGCGAGCTGCATGGCGACCCAACCTTTGTAGCAGAGTACTTCAAGGAGTTCTCTGCCGATCCTATACGGCCTGTCATGTGGACGGTAGTCATCTTTCTGATTTGTCATTTTGTGATTATCCATGGTGTTCGTGGAGGTATTGAGAAGGCGTCAAAGATTATGATGCCCGTCTTGTTCATCCTCCTGCTTATCATCGTGGTGGCTGCCTGCCTGTTGCCTAATGCCGGAAAGGGCGTTGAGTTCTTGCTGAAGCCCGACTTCTCCAAGGTGGACAACGGCGTTTTCTTGGGTGCCTTGGGACAGTCGTTCTATTCGCTCAGCATCGGTATGGGTTGTATCTGTACCTATGCTTCCTATTTCAGCCGACAGACCAATCTGTTCAAGACAGCTCTGCAGATATCGGTCATCGACTTCATGGTGGCGATACTTGCCGGACTGATGATCTTCCCTGCGGCTTTCTCTGTGGGAGTTTCGCCCGACAGTGGCCCGTCGCTCATCTTCATCACCCTGCCCAATGTGTTTAATGAGGCTTTTGCCGCAGTACCTGTCTTGGGCTGGACTATCTCGCTGTTGTTTTATGTTCTTTTGTCCTTGGCGGCTCTTACATCGCTCATGTCACTCCATGAGGTCAACACCTCTTTCTTCTATGAGGAGCTGAAGATAGGCCGCAAGAGTGGCGCTTTGATTGTCACCGTGTCTTGTGCGGTGATAGGTGCTTTCTGCTCGCTGTCTTTAGGGGCTACAGATGCGCTCACGTTTGCCGGCAAGTCGTTGTTCGACTGGTTCGACTTTGTCACGGGGCAGGTGTTCCTGCCTGTAGCAGGCTTCCTTACCTGTCTGTTCGTAGGTTGGTATGTGCCCAAGAAGCTGGTCAGGGACGAGTTTACCAACTGGGGAACATTGAAGGGAAATCTCTTCTTCGTCTATCTGTTCTTGGTGCGTTTCGTGTGCCCAGTACTCATCCTTTTGGTATTCCTCAATCAGTTGGGACTTCTCGAAGGCATTCTGTAAGGGGGTAAATCAATCATATCAACCGTATAAAAAAAAGAAAAAATGGAAAACAGCAGAGGCAGTTTTGGCAGCAAGTTGGGCGTGATCCTTGCTACGGCAGGATCGGCAGTGGGCTTGGGCAATATATGGCGCTTTCCCTATATGACAGGGCAGAATGGTGGCGCAGCCTTCATTCTTATCTATCTGGTGTGTATCTTTATGTTGGGTATTCCCGGCATGGTGGCTGAGTTTATCATCGGTCGTCATTCTGCTGCCAATGCTGCGCGGTCGTACAAGAATCTTTCCAACGGCAAGCCCTGGGGCGTTATCGGCTACATGGGTGTCTTTACTTCAATGATTATCCTGGGCTTCTATGCAGTGGTGGCTGGTTGGTGCCTACAGTATCTCTATGCCAGCATCATGACCGAGGTGCAGGGCGATGCCAATTTCGTAAAGGAGTACTTTGCCTCTTTTTCTTCGGATGCGGTGCGGCCCACTTTGTGGACCATCGCCTTCATCCTGCTGACTCATGTGGTCGTGGTCAAGGGTGTACGCAATGGTATAGAGCGTGCTTCCAAGATACTGATGCCGCTGCTCTTTGTGCTGTTGGTAGTGCTGGTAGTTGCTTCCTGCTCTTTGCAGGGAGCCTGGAAGGGTGTGGAGTTCTTGCTGAAGCCCGATTTCTCTAAGGTAGACCCGAATGTGATGATAGAGGCTTTGGGACAGGCTTTCTTCTCGCTGAGTCTTGGCACGGCCTGCCTTTGTACCTATGCCTCCTACTTCAGCCGTCAGACCAATCTTCTCAAGACTGCCACACAGATAGCTTTCCTCGATACGCTGATAGCCATCCTGGCAGGACTGATGATTTTTCCTGCAGCCTTCTCCGTGGGCGTGCAGCCCGACAGCGGTCCGTCGCTTATCTTCATCACCCTGCCCAATGTGTTCAATGAGGCTTTTGCTTCCATGCCTGTGGTGGGTTATGTCATCTCGGTGCTTTTCTATGCCCTGCTTGTGTTGGCGGCGCTTACCTCTACCATCTCCATGCACGAGATAGGTACGGCTTTCTTCTATGAGGAGATGCATATCTCCCGCCGTAGTGGAGCCTGGATAGAGACGGTGGCTTGTTGTGTGATAGGTATCTTCTGTGCCTTGTCTTGTGGTGCGGTTCCCGAACTCACCTTCTTTGGCAAGTCGTTTCTCAACTGTTGCGATAATCTCACGGCACAATGGCTCATGCCGGTGGCTTCTTTCTTCACCTGTATCTTTGTGGGATGGTATATTCCTAAGAAGGTAGTGCATGACGAGTTTACCAATTGGTCAACCCTTCGTGGCAGGTTCTTTGGCGTTTATCTTTTCATGGTTCGTTTCGTCTGCCCTCTTTGCATCCTCATTATTTTCCTGCATCAGTTGGGCGTACTTTAACGCTTCGTCTGTCATTCGTCAATCTTCGCATTTTTCGTGAACCAAATCCGCATCTTATTCGTACGACACGTAAGGTTCCAGACGTTCTATCTGTGCAGGAGGAAAAGTCTTGAGGAGCGATAATTGCTGCAGACTCTTAATGGGACCATGCAGTCGGCGATAGTCGCAGATATCGCGTGCCTGGTAGAAGTTGAGATAGGGATGTCGGCGAAGCTGACTCATCGAGAGCTTGTTGATCTTCAGTTTCGTTATCTTGTCTTTCTCTACTTGCATGAATGACAGCGCCTCTTCAGGGAAACCTTCTATCTCCATCAGTTGGTTGGCATTGACGTATCCACCCAAGCGCTCCCGGTATCTCACGATGGCACGTGAGTACGCGCTTCCGATACCTGGAATCTTCTTCAGCTCGGTGGTGTCGGCAGAGTTCAGGCTGACATGCTCGCCAGCTTTCAACTTCTGTGGATAACTGTAAATCTTCTCTTCGGTCTTCTCGCCAGTGGCTTGGCCTTTCTCCGTTTTCCCTTCTTCTCTCGCTTGTCGGTTGTAAGCGTAGTCTTTTTGCTGTCCGTAGTAGTCGGATGCCAGTCGGTAGTCTTCACCTATTATTATATAGGGGCGTAAGGTCTCGTATTGTTTCTTGGTGAGACCATAAAGACGGGCAAAGTCTTCGGGTCGTCTGTAGATACCACCCTTGGCACGGTAACGGTAGATGTTTCTCACCTGCCATTCCTGCAACCCCAGCCTGAGCAGGTCGGTGCTGTCGGCTGTATTGGGATCGAAGGCGAAAACTTCGTGTATCTCTTCGTCTACCTTATAATATAAAGGATGTTCCTTGTCTACGCGTTCCGGGTGCTGGGTGAGGGTAGAGTCGGCAACTCCCTGGCGGGAACCGTCGTCCTCGCCTCCGATGAAGATAATAAGTGAGCAAATGATAGCTATTATCATCAATATGACGATAATTGCGTTTCGATCGTTGCGTTGAAGATAAAATATACTTCTCATAAAAGTCGGGATTAGGCGACTCGAACGCCCGACCCCTACGTCCCGAACGTAGTGCGCTACCAACTGCGCTAAATCCCGATAGGTTTATTCTAAAACCTCATGCAAAGGTAAGAAAATAGGATGAAAAGTCCAAGTAATATGTCTTTTTTTTGCTTTTTTGAAAGAAAGTTGCTGAAATATTTGCAAGAACCAAAATAAAATGTTACCTTTGCACCCGCAAATAAGGCTTCCCGCCTTGTGAGGCATAAATTATAATGGTGCCATAGCTCAGTTGGTAGAGCAAAGGACTGAAAATCCTTGTGTCCCCGGTTCGATTCCTGGTGGTACCACACAAAAGGCTGACTTTCTTACGAGAGTCAGCTTTTTTGTTTCTCATCAAGTAAAGTGCTCAAAAGATTTCTTACGCTCCTTTTGCTTTTTCTTGTTTTTCTTCCTAAGTTGAAACGGTTCACCACCCCTATAGCCGTGGCACACGTAGTTACATTCATACTATGCAAATTGTTTTCTGTTAGTTATGAATTTGTTCTGTCTCTGTAGATAAATCTCCGTTCCGTGATACGGAATGTGCATTCCGTACTTTGGAACGGCCGTTCCGTATCACGGAATGGCGGTTCCGTATCACGGAACGGAGATTATTGTAGGCTAAACAAAACATTTATATAGTATAAGAGCAAGATTTTTCCAGTATAAGCGACAGTTTCTTTGGGTTGATTTTGTTCTTTTTTGTGCCATTTTGATAGTCTTTTGCCTTGGTGAATGATAAATTGTCAGAACGCCACTTATGAAAACGTTTGCGTAGCTTTTTTGACGAAAACGTATCCGTCCTTTATTATTTTGTTTTAATTTTGCAGCAGAAACTCACAACAACAAATCTACTAAAACGCTAAAAACAATGAAAAAAATGTACTTTTTTTTGTTAGGAGTGCTTTTGTCTACTGCTGTGATGGCAGACAACAAGCAAACCGTAACAATCGACGGCTCGCAGGTTAGCAAGACCGTCAAAGAAATCACCTTCGATGGTGACAATGTAACTCTTACTTACGACGATGAGACTACTGAGACTCAAGACATGTCGCTTGTTAAACTTTCTTTTGCTTATATCACTACAGGTATCAGCAACATTGAGACAAGCAACAAAGTTCTCGCAGGCAAGGTGTTCAATCTTAATGGTCAGCTTGTGGGTACTTCTACCCAGAACCTGAACAAGGGCATCTACATCGTGAATGGTAAGAAAGTAATCATCAAGTAAAAAAGGAGGAACGTAAAATGAAGAAAATGGTATTTACTCTGGCACTCCTCTTGATGAGCTTGAGTGCAGCCATGGCACAGACATGGACATTTGGTGCAATGAGCGAGGCTGATAAGGCTTTATGTGCAGCTGATGCTAATTGGGTATTGGGAACTGATCGCTACGGCTATACCTTAGCTTTGGAGAAAGCGGCTCTTGTTGCAAATGGCTCAGAATTGGCTTATGCTAAGGGCCTCAAGTTTACAGCTGGTGCTCCAACAGATAAGTTAGATTCAAAAGCAAAGGTTCGCTTGAACTATGGTTCTTCTCGCTTGGAATTGAACGGAAATGATGTTTCTTTGATTATTCCAAGTCTGAAGGCTGGTCAGAAAGTAACAGTTAGCTGCAAGACTGGTAGTACTTCTACTGCTCGTTGTTTAGATGCTGCTAACTTGACTTCGGTTTCTGGTTCTTTTGGTACTCCTACAAAAGATCAGGTTACCAATGTTGGAACTGTAACTGCTGATGGTGATGTCGTGTTGAAAACAAATGGTGGTGGTATGAACATCTATAGCATCAAGGTTGAGACTGTAGGTGGCGGATCTACCGTTACTCCTGGTTCTACCGACAAAATTACCAATGCCGTTGCTCGTAACAGCAAGGTGAACCAGATGTATGTTACCACCAAGTCGGGTGATGTGAAGTATTATAATACTGCAGACTTGACAAGTGTGAAGTTCGAAGGTGATAAGGCAATCATTGCTCCTAAGTCTGGTGCAGAGAATGATGAGTACGATGCTTCTGTTCAAGCCATCAGCTTTGCTAAAAAGGCCGATCAGGGCGAAAGTGGTGATGTTGACAATCCTGCAGGTGTGATTCAGATTACTGAGGCTAAGGGCTGGCAGGAGTCTGCCTACCTGAAGTGGACTCCTTTCGAGGGTGCTTCTTCTTATAATGTATATGTAGATGACAAGAAGATTGATGCTCAGCTGATTCGTCAGTATAAATCTTACTATCGTGCCGATGTTCTCGGTTTGAAGGCTGGTACTTATTCTGTAAAGGTTGTCCCTGTCAATACTGAAGGTACAGAGATTGCTGGTGCCAATACTGCTTCTAACTTGGTAGTAAAGAGCTACAACCGTGAGGGCTTTGCTCATTTCAAGTATGATGGTGTAGGTGCTTATAATAATGATGGTACTTTGAAGGCTGGTGCTAAGGTTCTGTATATTACAGCCAAGACCGCTAAGACAGTTTCTACAACCGTCAATACAGGTAAGTCAGAGACTATTACTGGTCTTCAGTCTATTATTGATGCTTATTCTAAAGGTAAGGATAAAACTCCTATCGCATTCCGTATCATCGGTAAGGTTAGCCTTTCTGATTTGGATCACATTTCAAGTTCTGCAGAAGGTTTGCAGATTAAGGGAGCTACTATGAATATGACATTCGAAGGTGTCGGTGATGATGCTACCGTATATGGCTTCGGCTTCTTGCTTAGAGAGGCTGAGAGTGTAGAGTTCCGTAACTTTGCTATTATGCGTTGCCTGGATGATGCTATGTCTCTTGATACTGATAACTCTCATGTATGGATTCACAACATGGATCTCTTCTATGGCAAGAAGGGTGGTGCTGCCGACCAGGCTAAGGGTGACGGTACTGTAGACATCAAGGGCGATTCTAAGTATGTTACTGTAGCTTACAACCGCTTCTGGGATAATGGTAAGGCTTCTATGTGTGGTATGAAGAGTGAGACTGGTGAAAACTGGATTACTTATCATCACAACTGGTTCGACCATTCAGACTCTCGTATGGCTCGCGTTCGTACCATGAGTGTTCACATGTACAACAACTACTATCAGCATTGTGATGTTTATGGTGTTGGTGCAACCAGTGGCTCAAGTGTGTTCATGGAGTCTAACTACTTTGATGCAACCAAGCGTCCTATCATGAGTTCTCTGCAGGGTACTGATGCTATGGGTGATGGTACTTTCTCTGGTGAGAAAGGTGGCTTGATTAAGGCATACGGCAATGTATTTGCCAACAAACCTGATAACTTCAGCTATATCACATACGCAGAAAACAATACAAGTTTTGATGCCTACGAGGTTTCTGATCCAAGTGAGCAGGTTCCTACAAGCGTAAAGACTTTGGTTGGTGGTACTTCTTACAACAACTTCGATACCAACTCAAGCCTCATGTATGCATACGCTGCAGATAAGGCAGAAGATGTTCCTGCTATTGTAGAAGGCTTCTATGGCGCAGGTCGTTTGAATCATGGTGATATTGATTTCGTTATTCCTGATGAGACAGTCGTAACAAATGGTCACCAGCAGCCATGGCCTGCTTTGGCAAGCATTCTTGATGCTTATACTTCTGGTGTTGTTAAAGTGTTCGGTGATAGCAATGCAACTGGCGAAGGTGGTTCTACAGAAGGTGGCGAGACAGGTGGCTCTGGTTCTGGCGAAGGCTCTGGTTCTGGCGAAGGTGGTAGCACAGGCGGCTCTACTGGTGGTACAGAAGGTGGCAGCACAGTAACTCCTATTGAGGGTACAGTAATTTGTAGTTTTACTGCGAACGGAAAAGAGGCTGTTCCTTCTAATAGTGCATTTGTTTTGACAGGTTCAGCTAAGAATGTAAAAGTAGAAGATACTGTTATCGAAGGTACTACTTATTCTGCAAGTCTTAAGATGGAATCTAATACAGAAGTTTCTTTCACCACATCTCAGAAGATGACTCTGTATGTATATTATGGTACTTCTGGTACAAAAACTAATGTAAAGGTAGATGGTGTGAAGCAGGCAGGAGCTCCTACAACAGTTGTACTTGAGGCTGGCGCTCATAAGATTACAAAGGGTGATTCTTCCGCAATCGCTCTCATTAAACTTGTACCTGTAACAGAATAATAAACATTTTTTCCTCAATGAGGAAAGATATATAAAATGAAACAAACTAAGGGCTGTCTTTTCGTGATGAGGACAGCCCTTTTTTCTCAAAACAAAAATAAATCAAAAACTAATCCTACAATGAAACAAATTAACACTACCGTTTCTGCACAGTTCAAGGCTGTTTGTCGTAAAACCCTTTTGGCTTCTGCTTTGCTCTGTGGCTTCTCTATGATGGCAAATGCGCAGACACAAGATGGTCGTGATTTCTCTATTGATGGCTTTGCAGCCTACGAAGGTGTGGCAGGCTCTAATTGGTATCGTGCTGGTGGTACCACTGGTGGTGCTGGTGGTAAGGTCGTAAAGGCCAATACTTTCTCTGAACTACAGGCCTATCTCCAAGCAACTGACCCATATATTGTTATCGTAGATCATGATATTACTACAGGCATCAAGTGCTATGTGGATGATCTGAGTACTGGTCGTTTGCTTGACGACCAGAGTGGTAAGTCTGGCGTGGAGTCTGTCTATGGTGAGCGCATTATGGTAGCCCCTAACAAGACTTTGATTGGTGTGGTGGACCCTGCAACAGGCAAGGCTCCTCTCTTTTCTCATATCACCTTCGTGATGCAGTCGGTTGATAACATTATTATCCGTAACTGTCGTTTCACCATGAAGGGTGTACCTGTGCTCAGAACTGGTGAAAATAAGATTGTGGCTTGGCGTAATGGTGCACAAGTAGAAGTGGGCGACCCTGACTGCATCGGAATCCAGGCTGATAAGGTAAGTGCCAAGACCAACTGGGGTGGACATATCTGGGTTGACCACTGTGAGTTCTTCAATGGTGATGCAGCCAATAAAGACCGCTATGATGGTTTGCTCGACTGTAAAAACAATGTGCAGTGGATGACTTTCAGTTATAATTATTTCCACGACCATGACAAGAGCTGCTTGTGGGGTAAGGGTGATTCAGATGTCTACGAAAATTGTCGTACCATCTCTTTCCATCATAATTTCTTTGATCAGATAGAAGGCTCCCGTCTTCCTCTCCAGCGTGGTGGTCATATACATTATTATAATAACTATATGCGTGGTTGTGAGGATGGTTGGGATATTCGTACAGGAGCTGTGGCATACGAAGAAGGTTGCTATTTCGAAGATACGAAGTCGCCTATCCGTTCAGACAGAGGCGGTAGCTTGAATATCTCTAAAGCTGAAGGTTATGACTGCATCTACAAGGGCTGTAACAACTTGATGGAGGGTTACACCAATATTGATGGCGCCAAGATAAGTAAAAGTTTTGGTGTGACCAAAACCGATTGGGTTCCTACTCAAACCACATCCTCTTACACCCAGCATTATCTCGACAAGACAGTGGATGTTCCTGCCATTTGCGAGAAGTATTCTGGCGCAGGCAAGGTAGAAATATGGAAGGCTTATACCGATGTACTTCCTACAGCAGATATAGCCGAGTTCGATCATGCCATCAAGAACTACAGCACTGCCAAGACCTATGATGCAGAAGGAAAGGAAATGTCTGGTGCCTCTACTACTGGCATCGAAATGTTCGATTATGCTGCTGCTCTGACAGCCAAGGCTGAGTACTTCGACCTCTCTGGCAAGCGTCTGTCTGCTCCCTGTCATGGCATCACCATCGTTAAGGCTACCGACGCTCAAGGCCATGTATCCGTCAAGAAAGTTGTGAATATGTAATTGAACTTTCACAAAGTGCTTTAATACGGGCTAAGAGCTTCTGCCCCTTCATGGCGTGTGGGGCAAAACTTGCGAAACTTCTGATGGTAATATGCCTTTCTGCATAAATGCTCATTAAATGGCACAATAGTGCCAAGCGCAGGGCACTATTGTGCTGAAGGCTTTTTGCGTAATCCATTAAAAAAATACTGATTCCAGCAATTATATGTGTAAATACTGATTCCAGCAAAAATGCCTACGTTCACCCTTCACCTTCTCATTTCCCCCTTGAAACACTGATAAACACAGGAGATTCCGAGGGAAAAATGAAGGATGAAGGGTTTTTGCGTATTTCTATTTAAAAAAAAACAACACGTGAATAGCAGATGTCTTATCGCTTTACGCCTTCGGAATCGACCTTATCCCGAACTGAGGTAGTTTAATACCTTTGTTCGCAAGTGTGATGCTCTGCGGAGTACCTTATTTACTGATAGCTGACGATGTGCTTCTTTAGGAGATAACGATACGTAACTATAATTGACAGAGACAAAAGAAAAGCGGGAAGACGCCTGTTGCGTCCTCCCGCCTGATGATTTTTTATAAACTCTAAGTTTATTCTTTCTTGAATGCTCGTATTATTTGTTCTTAAAGCCGTAGCCATTCTCGAAGCCACCAGATGATAAGATGTTAGGAGTGAGAGGCCAGAGATAGATAGGAGCCTTTACATAGTCGTAATCCCAGAAGAGATACTTGTAGTACTCGTCATCATAGTTTGCAAGGTCCTTACCCCAGTTTACCTTCTCATAACCGTCTGCTTCAAGAGCTGTCTCCTCTTCTGCAGAAAGCTTGTTGAACAAGCCCTTGATGGCGACGTTGGTCAAAGGAGTATCTGTCTTGTAATCCAAGCCGTAAGCCTCCCATTTGTCGTTCTGGCCGCGCCATGAAGGATAGAGTACTGGGTCGTTTTCCTTTCCTTCTGGACACTGTGCTGTCAGTCGGTAACCTTTCTCAGTCTTGGCATCCACGTTCTTGGTATAGATATAGCTTGAGATGGTGTTACCATTCTCGAAGGTGTAATAACCATTAGACTCCAGACCATCCAGCATTCTGCGGGTGAGTTCCTTGATTTCACGAATCTTCTCTGGCAACAGACCAGTACGAATCAAAGTGAAACGACGGTCGCCCTCTCCTGCAAACTCGAAGCCGCGCTCATCGATGACAGCCTTGAGCAGAGAGCCTTCCTTGGCGATAAAACCATTCACATTGGCCTCTGCTGGTGTGCGGAAAGCACGGTTGCGTATCTTGGTAAGGTATGTCTTGGCTTCGGCACTGTTGGCATCGAGTGCGGCACAAGCCTCGGCATAGCCCAAGTACATTTCAGACAGGCGCATGTAAGGACTATTGATACCCGAACGGCGCTGGTTTTTGGTCCATACCTTTGCCTGGCGATTCTCATCAAACTTGTTGCAGCAGATACCACCGCCAGCAGCTTTAGAGTTAGGTACGAGAGGAATCAGGGTCTCCGTACCCTTACCTGTACTACCTGTAACCGTGAAGCATACGTCACGACGCAAGTCCTTGGGGTCGAACTCGCCATAGTAGAAGGCTGGGTTAGCACGTCCCTGACCGTAAGCCTTGCAAGGATATGCGTTCTTACCGCCACCGCTTGATGCACGACCTAAACAATAAGAGCGCTCACTCTGTGTGGTCACACCACCATCAGAACCCTGGGTGTATGGAACCTCGAAGATGCTTTCGTCAGCATAAGTAACATCAGCCTCGTGCATCTGCTGGAAGAAATACTGGTAAGGGTTGCCGAATACGCGTCCCTTATTGTCTTTCTCACGTGGGTCGGTATCGTGGAATATGGCTGTTCCTGAATTATCGATGGCTTTCTTGAAGTAGGTCTTGGCAGTGTTGTAAAGGTTCTGCCAGTCAGCACGGCGACCATATTCAGCACCAGCATTGGCTGTTCCCATGGTCTCGAAGGTGAGAGGATTGCCCTGACCATCTACTCGCTTGATGTCGCCACGGCGAGTCTGATAGCCTCCTGCCTCCAGAGCCATGCGGCCAATGAGTCCGTCGACGTAGGTACGTGAATAGTAATTCTTGGCATTGGCGGTGTAGTGAGGGCAAGCCCCCAGTACGTACATCAGTGGTTCCACCTTCTTGAGTTGCTCGATGCAGACATCATAGATAGAGTCGCGTGAGGCAATACCGCCAGCAGGCTTGCCGAACTCGGCAGGGCAAGGCACATCGCCAAAGTACTTGATGAGTTCGCGGTAGCAGGTGGCACGCAGTGCTACAGCCTCGCCATAAATCTGACTCTCGTCGGTAGGTTTTGTCTGTGCCATCATCTCGTTGAATCCTTCTTCCTCCTCGAAGGCTGATGTAATGGCGTTGCACTTACCGATGACATCGAACAGCGCACCGTATGCTCCATCTGTTCCCTCTTTCTGATAAATGAGGAGGTTGTAGTTGCCTACTTCGGTACCATTTCTATAAAGGCCTTCAGGAATATGGCGTCCCAACTGGTTGTTGTGAGCCTCTGGGTGGCGCATGATGTCGGAACCTGCTATATCAGCAGCATAATAAAGTCCGCTACCAAAAACCTGCAGGGTGTAGGCATTCAACATGGACTTTTTGGCACCTTCCAAGGCTGCCCATTTTGTGGTGGTGGTGGAGAATACAAATTCTTTATCAACAGTGGATGGTGAACTTGTCTCCAGATAATCGTTACATGAGGTGGCACCAGAGAGGAGGCCTGCCGCACATAAAGCTATATATAAATATCTATTTTTCATGTCAATATTCAGTTTTAATAG
>ERZ1023641.337-NODE-337-length-14054-cov-7.799986_pt1 | contig 14054 bp, 9 predicted proteins | sample MGYA00380335_ERZ1023641 | MGnify/ENA primary metagenome ERZ1023641 (study PRJEB33179, sample SAMN07448970) | human gut metagenome | biome: Human-gut; feature: Human associated habitat; material: Faeces | host: Homo sapiens | place: India: Bhopal | collected... | reverse complement strand
CAGGACGACTGGTATGACGGCTTGGAGGTTATCAAGAACGCCGACCTTAGCGGCAAGACTGTAGCTCTTTTTGCCTGCGGCGACTCCGAGTCGTATCCTGACACCTTCGTAGGCGGAATGTCAGAGATATACAATGCCGTAAAGCAGGCTGGCGCTAACGTTATAGGTGCAGTTGCTACGGATGGCTATACATTCGACGACTCCGAATCGGTTGTTGACGGCAAGTTCGTGGGTCTGGCTCTCGACGAGGTGAACGAGGACAGCAAGACAGACGAGCGCATAGACAACTGGGTAGCCGAAATAAAGCCAAGCCTCTAATCAACATACCCAACAGTTAGTATTAACACATAAAACCAAGTTATCAATCATGCAGCAATCCACAGCAGTACCAGTAGACATGAAGGTTCTGATGAACCATATCTACGAATATAAGAAGGGAGTGCGCCGTATGGTACTCTTCACTTTCAACAAGCAATACGAGGACGTTGCAATCCGCCGACTGGAAAGCCAAAACATCAAATACGTTATCCAGCCGGTTGGCAGCGACCGCCTTAATTTGTATTTCGGTAGAGAGGAGTGTCTTAACGCCATACGCATGATTGTAACACGGCCTCTCAACCTGCTCACGCCTGAGGAGGACTTTATGCTCGGGGCTATGCTTGGATATGATATATGCGCTCAATGCGAGAGGTACTGTGAGCGTAAGGACAGAAAAGGCAGCTAAGAGGGCGTGTCAAAACTCTCTTATTCTTAAATCGAGTAGGAGGTAAACACTAATCATAGGTGTTTATCTCCTATTTTCATGTTTACAGACCTCTCACATAGGGTGTTCCTTTTCGCACTTTGTTCGTTTATCATGTGCGCATACTTCGCCACTTGCTATTTGGCTCAAAACCGCGCAGAGATTTTTCTAGTTTTTGCCCCGCCCCAACGCTCTCCCTAACAGATCGTGTGTATAACACAAACCATCAACGGACCGGCTTGCTTGCTAATAGTAAGTCGGTCCGTTGCGCGTTATAATGTATATGGGGACGAAAGATGAAGATCTGTGAATGGCAAAACGTACATCTGTGGACGGCGTAGAATAATCCTTGATAATACAATTTCTTTAGAAGGGACAATAACGAGAAAGTGGATTCTTTGATGTGTTTATATTTAGAAACAAAAGTTTCCCACCCCCAGAAATAGGGGTGGGAAACTTTTGTGAATTAACAGAATCACCCTAATACTTAGAATTTCATTTTCAAGTCCATTCCTATCATGCGAGGCGCTCCATACTGAGCAAAGCGATTGCCCATGCTATCGAAGGCAAAGGTGGCGTAACGCGAAGCCGTGAGGTTGCGTGCCCAAAGTTCTATGCTGATGCCATGCACGAGTTCTGCGCCAAGACGAGCAGAGAGGGTGGCATAGAAAGGCTGAGAAAAAGAGTTTGCCTCGTCCCACATCACTCGGCCTGCCCCATTGACAGCCATGCCCACCGACCATGCTTTTACGAAGTCGGCTTTCTCCGTCTTGTCAATAGGCTGACGAAAATCTACGGAGAAGTTCATCGTATGCTGAGGCACGAAGGGCACGCGATTGCCCGTATAGTCTACACGCTCTCCACTTTGTGAGGCTCCCAAGTCGTAGGCAGTAAACTCTGCCTGCGTCAGTCCATAACCCGCGCTTAGATTTAAGCGGTCGGCAAGGAGTTGCGAGCGAAGTCCCAACTCTACTCCGTAGCTGCGACTTCGTCCTGCATTCACCATGATACGTCCCATGCCACTTTCGGCAAATCGGGCAAGCTGCTGATCACGCGTTTTCATATAGAAGCTTGATAGGTCGAGCTGCAAGGCACGTTCTGCCAAGTTGTGATGGATGCCCAGTTCGTAACTCCAAGTATATTCGGGCTTATAGTAGAGTTGACTCACAGATGGCTCATTGGGCGTAATGCCATCGAGCACGGAGGAAAGTCCAGCCAAGGCACCTTGCTTCATGGCGTCGGGCAGGGGAAGGTTGTTAATCGTCTGAACGCTATAATCCTTCACACTCAAGAGCATTGAGCGGCGAAGTTGTTGCTGCGACAGGTCGGAGTACGACTGAATATTATAGCCTCCCGAACGATAGCCTTTAGCTACGGAGAAATATACATTTCCTAGTCCGCGCGGAAGTGTATAGTTGAGTGCCCCTTTGGGCAATACCTGCCAATCGTCGTGCTTGAGTACTCCCGTGAGTGAAGGATTGGCCTCTAACTGCGTGTTGAAGTGCATGGTCGGTCCCATTGCCATCTGAAAGCGGAAGGGAACGGCTGCACCACTTTCTGTGCCCGAAAGCAAATGAAGTTCGCGGTGGTCGTAGTCGAGACGTAGCCCCAGTGTGAGCGAGAGTCCGCCTACGAGGTGCACCGTACTCTGATGAAATACTGCCGCGTTGAGCGAAGGCGTGCGCAGATGGGCAGAGAAGGGAATTTCACTTCCTGAAAAACTCACACCCACGGCAGGGCGCTGAGGCATATTGGCTGCAATCTGACGATTGAGATAGCTCACGCCTTCACCATAGAAAGTCACGGGACAATCCGTTGATAGCCATTGGTACATGGCAAATGCTCCCGTAGTCCAGGTCCAACGGGGCATGGAGCCTTGAGAAGGTTTGCTCTTTACAGAAATTTCTTCGCTAAGTGTGCTCATCTGTTGGCGTTGGCAGAGTGAGAAGATGTCGCTGCTCGAGAAGTCCTGGTCCATAAAGAGACGATCGTTGAGATGCTGAAACGAAGTAATCGAACTCAGTACAAGGCGAGGTAACTGATGCTCCACGCCCAGTCCCGTGTTGAACAGGCTACGGCGATACTTGCTCGGTCGGTTTTGATTCAATGTGCCCCAGTCTCGATTGTCGCCGCCCGAAGTCTCAAAGCCTTTATCAAATGAGGAAGTCTGTCCCAATAGATAGTAAGGACATGCCCCTTCGTTGCTATGTTCGTAAGAGGCCGTCCAGTCCATCTTCACAACGTCGGTAGGCTTCCACGTCCAGCGTATGCGTCCTCCGCCAGCTTCTGAGTTGTCTTGCTTCTTGCTGTTGGTAAGATTCATAAAGTAGCCGTCTCGGCCTTGATAGTAACCGCTGAGACTGAGTCCCATTCCCTTTCGAGGATGCAGATAAGTGGTCAGCGAAGCATGGCGCGTCATGGCGCGTTCGCCCCATCCTGTACCGATGCCTGCTTGCAGGTCGGTGCCATAATGTGTCAAAGGGTCGGCGGTGAAAATACGTACGAGCCCTCCCATCGTGTTGCGTCCATAGAGCGTGCCCTGCGGACCGCGAAGCACGTCGATACGTGTCACGTCTTGAAAAGTAAAATCGTAGGCCGACTTGTTTACATACGGCACATTGTCAACGTAGAGCCCTACGGCAGGAGTGTTGATGCGCGAACCAATGCCGCGGATATACACCGCCGAAGTGAGGCGACTGCCATAGTCGGGCATAAAAAAGTTTGGGGCGAGAGTCGAGAGTTGCTTCATGCTCTCCACTTGTCGCTGTTGCAGCGACGTAGCGTCAAATAGTGATACGCTGAGCGGTTGTTGACGCAATTGTCGAGTCTCTTTAGGCTGTGCCACGACCACAGCTTCTTCTATGTCAAAATTCTTGAGTGAATCTGCCGCAAGAGGCAGAGAAATGAGTAGGGGTAGAAACACTTTTCTTTTAAGTAATAAGTAATACAAATAGGGGCGGGAAGATGCTGCCGCTGCGTAGTGTGTTGGCTGCAGAGCGGTGAAGCTCCTCTCCCCCTTTTCAATTCGGGTGCAAAGTTACACCGATATTTCTGCCTACGTAATCCTTATTTATAAGGAGATTTTACGCATTACGGGCTTGCTCAGCCATTGCCAAGCAAGCCCGTAATGCGTTTCTGTATGATAGAGATTATTTGCGAATGACTTCCGAAGTATCTTCTTCGTCTAGTCTCTTTTCCCAAAGATAATGCCTTGTTTCCTTCACCACCACGCCCGAGAGCAATAGAAGAGAAATAATATTGGGAATGGCCATCAGCGCATTACAAGTATCGCCAAGATTCCACACAAGGTTGATTGCCGTGACAGACCCCACGAATGTGCTTGCTATCCACATCACACGATAGACATAGCGCGCACGTCGGCCAAAGAGATACTCAAGTGCCTTCTCGCCCAAATAGCTCCACCCCAAGATGGTACTAAACGAGAATGTAACAATGCCCATCGTCAGCACAAATGGGCCAAACGTGGGAATCTGTCCGAAAGCTACCTTTGTCAGCGTGGCTCCTGCCGTAGAGTCTATGTCGGGATTGGCCATAATGGAACTTACGAGGACTAATCCCGTGATAGCACATATCACCACTGTGTCCCAAAAAGGCGAAGTAGAGCTAACCAATGCTTGGCGCACGGGATTCTTCGTTCGCGCTGCGGCTGCCACGATAGGTGCACTGCCCAGTCCGCTCTCGTTTGAGAAAAGTCCGCGAGCAATACCATAGCGCATGGCAATCATCATGCTTGCTCCCACAAAACCGCCCGTAGCAGCCTGCGGACTGAAAGCGTCTGTCACGATAAGCCTTAGCGCAGGCCACACGTAAGCATGGTTTACACCCAAGAGCCAAAGGCATCCGCCCACGTAGAACACTGCCATAAACGGTACCAACCCCTCGCATACGCGGGCGATACCCTTCACGCCAAACATAATCACGGCACATGTCAGCAGCGCTATTGTAATGCCCGTGGTAAAGGGCGGAATGTGGTAGCCCTCTTCGAGGAGCATCGAAATGGAGTTGCACTGTATCATGTTGCCTATAAAGAAGGAGGCCAATATGGTGCAGAAGGCAAATGCCCATCCTAACCAGCGGCACCCCAGACCGCGCTCGAGCGCATACATTGGGCCGCCTAGCATCTTGCCATCTTCCGTCTGTACGCGATACTTCACGGCCAGTAGTCCCTCGGCATATTTTGTGGCAATACCCAGTACGCCCGTCATCCAGCACCAAAAGATGGCTCCTGGACCGCCCATTGTCACCGCTGTGGCCACACCGATAATGTTGCCCGTGCCGATGGTGCCTGCAAGACTTGTGGCAAGAGCCGAAAATTGGCTCACGTCGCCCGTTGAACCCTTGTCGCGTTTCACACTTAGGCGAATGGCTTTGAATATGTAGCGCTGAGGAAACTTCAGTCGGATGGTGAGATAAAGGTGCGTGCCTAGTAGGAGCACAATCATCGGCACACCCCATAGGTAGCCGTTGATATGGGTCAGAAGGTCGTTGAGTCCTGTCATGTCGCTTATTATATGGATGGTATAGTTGGTAAGCAAGTGAGGAAGCTAATTTGTTTCAAGGCGATTCTCTTCATTCCGAAATATAATATTTTATTTCTCAGAATGAATAGAACCATCCTATAACCTTGATAGTGGCTCTCTTGTCTGCCATGTTACGATGGCAAAAGTACAAATTTTCTCTTTTTTAAACAACATTCGTGTTGCTTTAACATGCTTATTGCTCACATAATGTCAGTTTTTAGGTTCGTGTCTCTAACCTAAAGTTCCTAAAAAAGTGCATTATTCCTCTCTCTCCCCTTTGCCAAACAGAATATGCTTTGTATTTTTGTCGCCCATACAAATATATATATATATCACAGTTATGAAAAAAGTAATCCTCTTGGTGCCTGCTGCGCTTTGCCTAGCATTCACCATCCCCGTACAAGGACATAGCAACGCCGGCCGTATGGCCGAGGAACCTGACACTGTTGTCGTGGTCGATTCCGCCATGACCGACTCTATCGACGACGATTACTTTGAAGATTCCGATTGGGCGGGAGGTGATGTGCCCGATGACTCCGTTGCCGTAGATTCTCTCGATGAAGGCTTTTGTTCCTACAACGATGAGCTACTCAGCGAATTTAGCACTAAAAACGCCGACTATTCGCTGCAAAACCCTGCTGATGCCAATGCTGGCGCAACGTTTAGTGCCACGCTCTTCACTCCTGATGCCGACAAGAATGGCGAAGTGCGAAAGGGCTCGGGATATAGCATCATGACCAGTCGCATACTCACTGCCATGCTCCCCGCCGAAGACCGTTTGAAGTGGAAGCTCAACTCGCTTGGCAAGATGCTCGAAATGAAATGGGAAAGTGTGAAGCGTGGTTACCAAGCCGACCAAGCCGACATGCAGAAGGCTGCGCAAGAAGAACACTTCGAATATCATCCCTCAAGCTATTCTTACCGCACAAGTATTACTCCTGTGTGGCAATGGAAAAATCGCGGCTTGACCACCTATAGTATAGAGGACGAAGCCTATACTGGCGGTGCCCATGGCATCTTATTCCACTACTATTTCACGCTCAACGAGCGGACGGACTCTCTGCTCTCGCTTACTGATATCTTTAAGCCCGAGGCTCTTCCGCAAGTGTTCTCGCTCGTGGGTGAAAAACTCAAGACCGGACCGCAGGCCGCCAACGACGAGGAAACTTGGCCCTCTGTAGCCGAGGTAATTCCAGCTCCTACGCCCGACGATTATAGTGTCGTAAGTCATCAGATGGAACAGTATCAAGGCAAGTGGTATCCACGTCCTGCACTCACAGAGTGTGGCATTGTGTTTACTTATCCTCCTTACGTAAAGAATTGTTACGCTGCTGGCACTATCCATATTCTCATTACCTACGATGAGGCTGCTGAATGGCTAAAGAAGTAGTGTGCTTCCGTTAAGAAGTAAGGAACTGAAAGGCGTAATAATATTTAGTCGCCTGTGCTAAGAATGCACGTTGTAAATCAATATTATTATGATGCTGCAAGGTTTTTCCTTTCTCATCAACTATCCCAAAGAGTATACGATTTGTATACTCTTTTTTTATGCTCTCTCACTTACTCTCTCATTTGCTCTCACGTCCACACACCTGCACTTACTCCCGCACGAATCACCATCGTCTCCCTTTTCTTTCCGTGCTTCGTTTGTTCATCCTATCTTATTACTTTCGATGTCCTTACCTTTACATGATTGTTCCCATTTCTCAATAAAAATTATTACTCTTAAATAAGATTAACAAATCGGGGGGGTATTTTATCATCACTTTCATAAATTTGCAACCGAAAGATGTGATAATGCCTTGGGATATTGCATCTAAGTTTTTCATCTTTTTCCTGTGAAGATGAAGATGTGAAAACAACATGAGATGAACAATCAAGATTTAATCTAATATAAACTAAACATTATGAGAAAAACTACCATGTTGGTGTCATTAGCACTCGGCCTTTCAGCCATCTCGGCAACGGCTCAAAGCTATGACGCATCGAAGGTGTACTCCTTCCAAAATGTAGGTAATAGCAAGCGTGCTGCTGCGTTTCCGAAAACTGGACTGATGGCTGCAACTGAAAAATCTACTGCCCTGTCTTTGGCCAACTTGTTTGTGTTAACCCCCGTAGTAGAAGGTGAAACTACCTACTACACAGTTCAGCCTTATGGCGACCGTACGAAGTATGTGTACTACATCAACACCAGTGATGCCAATGCTAATATAGGTCTGACTTCGGATGCAAGCAAAGCCAATACCAAATGGCTCATCTCTGGCAACAACATTAAGCCAGGCAATGGCAAAGGAAGTAGTTGGAATGTACGCGGTACAAACTCCGATTGGAGTCTCAGTGCGCTCGGCCAATGGGTCGGTCATGATAGCGAGAATGATAATAAATGGACGATTTCAGAAGTCGGATCAGACGATGTGACTGCAGCTATTTCTGCTTATAAATCACAATATATCTCTGCGCTTGCAACTGTCGATGTGACAAGCGAAGCGAACGAGAAGGTGGGCTTCCCCCTTTATAGTGTGGTCTCTGCAGCAGCTGCCGCCAATGTGGCTACAGATGTATCAGAAATCTACCAAGGTGCTATTCCTACATCGGCTATAACGCTGAAAACTCCTACCTCTACCACAGGCTTGTTCAAAATCAAGAATGTAGGAACAAGCAAGTATCTCTTCCAAGAGGAGAATACCAAGAATGTAACCTTTATGAATGATGGTGGCGATAATGCCAAGTATTATTGGAAGGTTTCTTTCGATGGCAATAATGCTACTATCACTGGTGCTATGGGTAAGGCTCCAGCAAAGGGAGCGCAAAATAAGGTGTACAATGATGTAGTTGCTGATTACTTGACCACTATCAACCTCAGAGGAGCTTCTACTAGCAGCGCAAAATACACAGAGAATAACTTCTTGTGGCCTAATGTTCATAGTACGAATCAAACATACTATACTAAGAACAATGCAGCTTATAACTCTGCTAATAATCCTTTGTTCCTCACCACATTCTCTGCGGAGAACGTTGCCAATCAGTATACATTTGAAGCTGTAGCCCTCACTGGTGAAGAGAAATTATATAATGTAAGCTTCGAGGGAGTTCCCAATGGGACTACTGCATCTGTGACCATTAACGACGAATCGTATGCAGGTTGTCCTACAGTATATAACGGTGGTTTCTTTGTGCTTTCAGATGCTTCTACAAAAACATTTACGGCAAGTACCATCCATGCTACCAATTCTTATGTAAATGTAGATGGTCAGACTATAAAGGTGGTTTATATAACCGACTACAATGTGCTTCTTGCTGACGAAGTGATTGTAGCTAAGGCTCTCCTTGCTAAGACTGGTATCGGCACGCCTGCTGATGGAAGTGAGGCTCGTACGAACCTGCAAGCAGCCATTACAACTGCAGAGGGAAAAATTACAGCTACAGAAGCTGACCTTAATACGCTCAAGGCAGCCGAAGCTACTTATAGCGCCGCCGAACTGCAGCTTCCTGAAGATGGTAAGGCTTACAAGCCCTATGTGCTTCTGAGCAATGGTAACAAGGTATATGCTAATACAAATGGCAACCAAGTATTCGTTGTTCAGAAAGTAAATGATACTTATCGCTTGGTTAGCTCATTGGGCAATGGTAATGTTGTGAGTGAAAACAACAAAACAGAATTTACAATTGGTACAACAAATCGTTTGGAGTTTGGTGCACTCACGCTTACTTATAATAGTAACGTCGCTGTGTGTATCAATGCTGCAGGAACTAGTTATAACCACTTCTCTGGTAGTGGTCATAAGGGTACGGATTGGTCTACCGAATGGTACTTTGAGCCCGCAGAGTTCGAAGGTCATGCTGTCACCTTTACAGCGAGCAATGATAACAATAACTATGCTACCGTAAAACTTCCCTATGCGGCTACTATTCCTTCTGGCGTATGTTCTTACAAAGGAAGAGTTTCTGGTAATGAAGTATATCTCAATGCATACAAATTAGCAGGTGAAGTGCTTCCCGCCAATACCCCCGTGTTGCTCATAGCAAACGATGCTAAATCTTACAAGTTTGCTCCTGCCGCTTACCAAGCAGCTGAAGAGACAGGCTTCCAGGGAACGCTTGCCGCTACAGCCGTGACCGACAATGCTTATATCTTAGCAAAGAAAGGCGAGGAAGTAAAGTTCTATCTCCTCAATTCAGAAAACAACACGGTGAATGCCAATAAGGCTTACATTGTGGTAAGTGGAGGTAAAGCTCAGGCTCTTAGCTTCAACTTTGGCACTACCACGGGCATCCACGCTGCTACAGCCGATGCTCCTGCAACTGCTGCTCCTGTGTTCGATCTCAGCGGTCGTCGCGTAGTGAAAGTAGTGAAGGGTGGTCTCTACATCCAAAATGGTAAGAAATTCATTGTAAAGTAATCCACGTAAAAGAAATGCACACAGATATGAAAAAGATATATATTGCCCCCGCATCCACCGTGGTAACCTTGTTCGCTGATGAGGATGTAATGCTTGCTCTTAGCGGAACAAAGGCTGATGGAACGGAAGCTCTTTCAAATGGAAAAGAAGGGTGGAACAGCACCGAATGGGATTCCACCGTCGATGAGGAATAATTCCTCACGACAGATTGATAAATAATGAATGAAGGAGGCTGCGCGAAGTGATTCACGCAGCCTCTTGCTTGTGTATGCCTCACACTAAAAGAATAGAGTCACTCCATGTCTGAATTAGCGCATGGAATGACTCTTCTTCTTACAAACATTAAATTATTTTTTCAAGGGAAATGTTGCCTATCTGCTGAGACGATAGGTCATTGTCCCACTCGTTGGAGCAGATTGTCAACTGGTTTCTTGTCTTCGTTTACCACACGAAGCAATATATTTGCTTCGTCGGCTCCGCGTCCTTGTATGCCTTCGATGACAATGTTGAGCGGTCCTCCTTGATGGTAAAATGATCCTGTTCGCGTAAGCGACCATTTGTCTACTTCTTCGCGTTGATGCAGTAGCCACCAAGAGTTGCTCAGTGTATCGGGGAAAATTTTGAGTTTCGCAGCGGCGTCGTATTCCAGTTGTGAAAGGTTGCCCTTTCTGTTGATGTTGTTTGATACAAGACTAATCGTATACTGTATTGATGGTATACTCATAAACACTCCCGTACCATCAATTGACGTAAGTGCGTCAACGTGGTAGTGCCCTTTCGGCAGTACCACCCGCTTCACGGCGTGAAACTTCATATCGCGGCTTTCATCGTCCTTTTGAAAATAGAGAAAAGCCTCTTCCTTGCTATCAGTCATGGTGAAATCGTCGGTAGTATCCATGAAGTCGCCATCCTTGTTGCAATTGTCAGCTTGCTGAATCGTCCATCCCTCAAGCGAGAGGGCATTGGCCGATGAGTCTTCAATGTAAATGCCGTTAACCATGCCCGAAGCCTGCTTGATGGAGCGCTTAGTTTGCTTTATGTTCACTCCCGTCATTACGCTGCATACGATGCTTGCCGCTAGGGATAGCAGACAGATGATGGCCAGCGTAATGGCTGTGCCCGAGTGAAGAGAGTGCGTGGTCTTCGTTTTAAGCAGCGAACGCAAGGCAATATAAAACAGGATGCCAAAGCATACGAAGCCCGAGATAAGTCCGCCCCATCCCCACCAAGCAATGATGGGCGACTGATGGATAATCATTGCCCAATTGTCGTCCAAAGGCTGCTCCACACATCCCGCCATAAGAAGTATGGAGAGGATGGTGAGCGTGATAAGAATGGCTCCCAAAAGGAAGATGCACAATAGTTTGAAACAGAACACTAGAATGCTGAGTAGCGTAGAGGCAAAGCTGCGAGCCCCCTGACGGAAGGAGGGCGACTTTATATAATCGGTGGCCTTCGTAGTGTAGTTCATTAGTTCCTCATTGATGGTCTCGGGATTGACGGGCTTGCCTTTCATTTGAAGACGTTCTTCTGCTGTTTTTGCGGCGGGAACGAGAGCCCAAGCCAACAAGTAGATGATGCCCATTAAGGAGAATGAACTTAGGGCAAGAAGCACCATGAGAATGCGCCAGGGCAGTGGATCAGTGCCTCCAAAGTAGTGGCACACGCCCGACATTACGCCGCCGAGCATCTGATCTTGCGGGTCGCGATAGAGCTTGCGCTTGCCTAGCCACGATTTGCGCTTGCCCGTTGTGCCCTCGCTCGTGCCTGTGGCTTCACTCCCGTTGGGTGATTGCGTATTTTCAGCATGGGAGGTTGATGCTTCATCGTTGGCACTAGCAATATCCGCTTCGCTGTCCATCTCTTCAGGATTGCCAATGCGGTGGATGATGTTCTGCACATGCTCTATGGAGATGGCTTGTGTGCCTTGTTCTTTTAATTCGCTGAAGAGCTCAGCTACGCGGTGCTCAATGTCGTCGGCAATCTCGTCGCCGCCCTCGCGCTTACTGAAGTAGCTGCGCATATTGTCGAGATACTGCTCTAAAAGTTTGCAGGCATCTTCGTCGATGTCGTAGAGCAGACCGAAAAGGTTGATTGTAATATTCTTTTTCATTAGGGTAAGGTTTTTGAGTTCGTGAAAAGTGAAGCGTCTGTGGCATAGGGCATGTGTGTCATGCCCTATCGCAAGTGGACTTTTGTCTTCTCCTCCTTAGCGAGTTGGGGAATACTAGAGAGGTAGAGGCGATTCTTCTTGTTGGTTGGGAAGTTGCGGAGCCATGTTCTTTAGCAGCATTACGGTGCGGGCAAGTTCGTTCCACGCATCGTCCAAACCATTGAGAAACGATCGTCCTTCATCTGTCAGTGCATAGTACTTTCGAGGCGGTCCTTGGCGTGATTCTCGCCATTCGTACGATAGCAGTCCGTCTTTTTTCAATCGAGTGAGCAGCGGATAGAGCGTGCCTTCCACCACGATGAGCTCAGCTTGTTTTAGACGCACGATAATATCGTTGGCATAACTGGCCTCCCGACTTAGCAATAGAAGCACGCAATACTCGAGCATGCCCTTGCGCATTTGTGATTTTGCATTGTCTACATTCATAATGTCGAGAATTAATGTTTTCGTTTTCGTCTGCAAAAGTATGTATTACTTTGGTACTATGCAAGACATAGTACTATAAAAATTTGGTTTTATGCCCAATAACATCTTTCTTGGAAGGCGAATCAAGGTAACAATTCAGAATGGATAGAACCACCCTTCAGTCAAGAATGGGGGAATGGACAAAGGTATACACTTTCCTTTTTCGTAGGAAATGCCTACCTTTGCATGTATGCACATACTTTATCTCTTCAATCCCTCCCATGATGAGGCCCTAGCCTCTGGTAGTCCTTACTATTGTCCTTCAAAGACCGCTCGTAGAGTGTCTGCTCAGTGGGCAACGCTCCCCGCGTTGTGGGCTTCGAGCGAAGATTATGTGTGTTTGCCCGATGAGGTGGAACTCTCCACAGAAGAGCTTGCGGCAGCAACTTGTAAGTTTGTTCGTTGGCGCGACCTCAAACCTTCCTTTTGGCAGCAGATAGCGAGTGTAGAGCCATGGGGTTGGGATCCGCTTGTGGCTCATTCGCTTGCTCGCAAAGCTTGTCCCGCGAGTCTTTTGCCTACTGATGCTTCGCTTCAGAAGATACGTCAATTGAGTAGTCGTGAGAGTTGCACACAGTTGCTTCCCGCCCTACGCTTGGCTTTGGCGGATGAGGGATTCGCTACGGTGGGCGAAAGTTTTATTTTTCGCGAAGCGTCCGCTCTTTCTCTCTTGATGCAGCGCTATGGTCGCATGGTGCTCAAAAGTTTATGGTCGTGCAGTGGTCGCGGTGTGTTCAGCGTAGCTAGTCCTCTTTCGCCCTCTGAAGAAGGTCGCGTAAACAAACTTCTTCGTGAGCAGGGTGGGGTGGAGGCAGAGCCTTACTATGAGGGCGTGCTCGACTTTGCTTTGGAATTTCAAGTCCTAGCCGATGGCAGCGTCGTTCCTCTTGGCATCTCCATGTTTCATACGAGTGAGACAGGCGGTTATCTCGGCAATGCCATAGCTCCGCAATCCATGCTTGAAACGCTTATTCTCTCGCAGTGGAAAATGAATAAATCTCCTAAAGAAATAGCACAGCTCCGCTCCAACATTGAAAGTTTGCGGGAGACAGCCGACGATATGATAGGCAATTTGCAGCGCGTCTGCAGCAAAGTAATATCCACCTTCCTCGCTGGTCGCTATGTGGGCATGCTAGGTATTGATATGATGTTAGTAAAGACGACGGCGGGCATTATGCTACATCCTTGCATAGAACTCAACTTGCGTCGCACTATGGGGCATGTAGCCATTGCTTTACAAAAGCAAAATTATCCCTCTAACAAGCTTCCCCAATGTTTTCGAGGACTTTTCTCTTGGATATAAGCGTTCCTTAGGAATGGCCTTCTATCTCTAATTTTGTGATTGTCGGGCAGATAAAAGGAAATCTTCCCTCTTTCGTTCTGTTTCGCTTTCGTTTTGACTAGTCTTTGCCATCACAAGATGAGCAGTAGTAGCTCTACCGGACGGCAGTGGTAGAGCTCTTAATCATGATTTTCAAAACGTAAGATGTACAATGGAATATAAGATAATTAAAGTTTCGGATTTAGTTCCAAACGGGCTGAATTATCGCAAACCGGACGCAATCAAGCTTGCTTGAATTGCTGAGGTGCAGCCGATAATGCACGGGCTGAATCATCGTGCAAGGCGAATGCAATCAAGCTTGCTTGAATTGCTGAGCCGCAGCTGATGATGTCAATAAAAGCCCAACAAGCGCATAGCCCAGGGCAAGCGAAGCGACACCCTGGGTTACGGA
>ERZ1023641.335-NODE-335-length-14158-cov-10.239382_pt1 | contig 14158 bp, 8 predicted proteins | sample MGYA00380335_ERZ1023641 | MGnify/ENA primary metagenome ERZ1023641 (study PRJEB33179, sample SAMN07448970) | human gut metagenome | biome: Human-gut; feature: Human associated habitat; material: Faeces | host: Homo sapiens | place: India: Bhopal | collected... | reverse complement strand
AAATGTTGAGTCCACAAAGGCTGTTGTCTTAACTCCTTAACTCCTTAACTCCTTTAACTCCTTTAACTCCTTAACTTCTCCTTAAAAATAATTATTCCAATATCTTCTCCTTGAGTGATGGCGAGTACCATACCTCGGTCTTGCCATCATCATTGGTATAGATGAGGTAAGCCATGAGTTCTGAATGCTGTCTCAGTATCTCTTTGGCTTTTTCGAGACCCATCACCATGAAAGAGGTGGCGTAGGCGTCTGCCGTGGCACAGTTTTTTGCCAAGACTGTGGCAGACAGCAGACTGTGCTGAACGGGGTAGCCAGTCTTGGGGTCGATGGTATGGGCATACTTCTTGCCGTTCTTATAGTAGAAGTTGCGATAGTTGCCGCTGGTAGCCATGGCTATATCCGTGACATTGAGCACCGTCTGCAGTTCCTGGTTGGTGTTCAGCGAGTCTTCGGTAGGTTTGTTCACGCCGATGCGCCAAGGTTGCTGTTTCTGGTTGATACCCTTGGTGACTATCTCGCCTCCTATCTCTATCATATAGTCGTTGATGCCTTTCTTGCTCAACAGTCGTGCCACTACGTCACAACCGTATCCCTTGGCTATGGCAGAGCAGTCGAGCATGATGCGCGGATCCTGTTTCTGTATGTGATTGTCGGAGGTGAGCTTCACCTTCTGGTAGCCTACTATCTTTCTCAGGTCATCGATGACCTTCTTGTTGGGTTCCACACCTTTCTTGAAACCGAATCCCCATTCGTTGACCAGTGGGGCAACGGTAATGTCGAAGGCTCCGTGGGTCTCGTTGGAGATGTCCTCTGCCAAGAGGAAAACCTCTGTAAACATCGAGTTGACTACCGGGTTCTCGTTGCGGTTCACCTTCGAGATAATGGAGGTCTTGTTGAATGGCGAGAGCGACTCGTCCACCTTCTTCAGCTCAGCCTCTATCTCTTTCTTCAGATTGGTGTCGCTATGATAAGTGATGTGGTAGACGGTTCCGAAGATGAAACCCTCGTCGTGCTGATAGTTGATGTTTTCCTGTCCCTGCTTCAGGATGATGACCGTGCCGATGACGAGGAGCAGCAGGAAGGGAATTTGCCAGATGAGTTTTTTCTTGTTCATATTGATGGGATAGGGGTGATGGTTGATGTAAATGTGGGGTGAGAGTGATGCGGCTTTCTTGCCGCAGCGGGCTTACAGCTCGAAACTTACGTTGAAGGTTCCTCCAAAGCGTGAGCCTCCCTGCTTGCCAAAGCCGGGCACATACCAGGTGTTGCCATAGTCGCCGTCGTCATGGAAGAGCCTGCGCTTGTATCTCAGGCTCCAGCCCATTCTTACAGGACCCCATATCTTGGCATCCACACCGAAGACAAACTCAGCCCAGTGGTAGTTGCACTTCACACCGTTGACCTCGTAGGGAGTCGTACCGCCCCATATAGGGTCCTGAATATCCGGACCTTTGAGGTCGTATTTGAAATAGGTAAGGGCGTATCTCACACCGCCATACAGGCGATAGATGTCGTGCTTGTTGCGCAACAGGTTGAAGTCGCAGCCTATTCGTCCGTAGGGTGCCGTCGTTTTGTAGTTGATCTGGGTGCTTTCGTCTGTGCCGTCAGCTTTTCCTATACCTATTTCTACTACAGGGAAATACTTGTCCTTGAGGTTGACACGCAGTGCCGCCTCATACTGGCCGTAGTCGCTGACCATGAGTTGAATGGGGCCAACCAGGTCTGCGCTTACCGCCACGTTTCTCAACAGTGGGATGGTGTCCTTGTTGGTGGCGGCTATCTTCTTGCCTGATGATCCCTGGGCGTGTGTCGCCTGTGCGGGCATCAGCAGCATCAGGGCGCTAATCGCGATGACCAAAGTAAATATAGAAGTGTGGCTTCGTTTCATCATAAGTTACTTCTTTACAGTTGATGACGATGGAGTCTATGCTGTTGTGCGTAGTCTTCACGCCGGTGATGGTATGAAAAAAGGATGGCTTGCAGTCTACCGACTCAAAGTGTGGTGTGTTGGTCTTCTGCACCGTTACGGTGTCGCGCAGCAGCCGGTTGTCTGCGTTGCGAGTCTCAAAGAAGAGGCTGTCTTCCAACAGTGAGTAGCTCATGGGCAGTATGAAACTGTCCACATTCACGTCCTTGTTGATCAGCACACTGTCGGTTCCCTCGATACGGTTGGTCGAGATGGTGAGTGTGTCGGTCAGGGTTGTTATGTTGCCTGCCAGCCTGTACTTGGTGTACACGGTGTTGTTGAGCGGACAGTCGAGCGTGCTGCAAGCTGCCATCAGCCCAAGGGCCATCATGAGTATGGGGATTATTTTCCGCATCTTATCTCTTTTTCTATTTGATAGTCGTTACGATTGGGGTTCTGTCGGCTCAACAGGTCGCCTAAGAATCCTGCCAGGAACAGCTGGCTGCCTAAGAGCATGGCTGTCAGGGCGATAAAGAAGTAGGGCGAGTCGGTGATGAGGTGTCCATACACGCCATGATAGAGGTCGATGCTCTTGTCGATGCCGAGGCATACCAGTGACAGGAAACCGATGAAGAACACCACGCTGCCCAAGAATCCGAACACGTGCATAGGTTTCTTGCCGAAGTTGCTCAGGAACCAGAGGGTCATCAGATCCAGATAGCCGTTGACAAAACGGTTCCAGCCCATGAACTTCGACTTGCCGAACTTGCGGGCCTGATGATGCACAGGCTTTTCGCCTATCTTGTCGAAACCGGCATTCTTTGCCAGATAGGGGATGTAGCGGTGCATCTCGCCATACACCTCGATGTTCTTCACCACGTCGCGGCGGTAAGCCTTCAGTCCGCAGTTGAAGTCGTGCAGGTTGTGTATGCCGCTCACCTTGCGTGCTGTGGCATTGAAGAGCTTGGTAGGAATGGTCTTCGACAGAGGGTCGCCCTCCTTGCGGTTCTGCTTGTAGCCCGATACCAGGTCGTAGCCTTCCTGGGTAATCATGCGGTAGAGCTCAGGTATCTCGTCGGGAGAGTCCTGCAGGTCGGCATCCATGGTGATGACCACATCTCCCTGTGCCTCTTTGAATCCACAGTACAGGGCAGGGCTCTTGCCGTAATTGCGACGGAACTTGATGCCTTTCACCTGGTCGGCCTCCTCTGCCAAGTGTTCTATCACTTGCCATGAGTGGTCGGTAGAGCCGTCGTTGACAAAGATGACTTCGTAGCTGAAGTGGTTGGCTTCCATCACTCGCTTGATCCAGGCAAAGAGCTCGGGCAGCGATTCTTCTTCGTTGTATAGGGGTACGATAACGGATATGTCCATTTGTTTGGTGTGTTATTGTTGGTTATTGATGTTCTTGATACTTACGCGTTGTGCCATGATGGCTGCGATGACAGGGCTGAGTACCACACCCACGATGAGGTCGGTAATCATAAACATGGAAGCCCATGCCAGTGGCTTCATCGAGAGGATGGTGTCGATGGTGGCCTTTGCCTCTGCCTCCGACAGATGGTACACTTCCTGCATCACGGGCTGGTAGGTGCTCTCCAATAAGGCCATGAAAGGTCCCATGTCCATAAACGAGAACCACAGAAACTGTACTACGGTGAGCAACAGGGTGGCATTGAAGAATGTCTGCATACAGTAGAAGGTGCCTCGGCGGAAAGAGATAGTGCCCTCCAGGGCATAGTCGCGGAAACTCTTCAGGCGTTTGCCTACTACAAAGGGAGTGCTGATCAACAGCAGGTTGCCTATCAGTCCCAAGAACGACTGGTCGGGCTTTACTGCCAGCATGGTGAATGCGAAACTGACTATCCATACAAGTCCTAAGATGGCTCCGTCCTGGCGGGCGAAAGCCCTTGTCTGAACTAAATTCTGTACATTAATCATTGTCTTATTTATGTATTATCGTGCAAAGGTAAGCAATTTTTAGCATATAGTGTTCAATGCTGCGATAATTTTATATATTTTTGGAGAAACAGACCTGTAGGAAACAAAAAAAGAGAACTTCTGTAGATGAAGTTCTCTTTTTTGAGCCTCTTGTCGGATTCGAACCAACGACCCCGAGATTACAAATCACGTGCTCTGGCCAACTGAGCTAAAGAGGCGGGTGGACAAGCGATTCATATCGCACCGCTACAACCAAGTACCCTTGCTATGTTCCCATCCTGGGGGATTCCGAGGGAGCTGGTCGTATGAGACTTGTCCGTCTCTGCGTTTAAGCGGGTGCAAAAGTACTGCTTTCCTTTGAACCTGCCAAATATTTTCCGAGAAATATTCCTTTTATTAACTTCTGTTAAGGAAAAACTCCTTTAAAAGTCCACGACCGTGATTCCTGCTCCGCCAAATTGCACATGCTCATCGGCAAAGTGGGTGACATTGGGCACACTGCTCAGATACTGGCGGATGAGCTGTCGCAAGATGCCGTTGCCCTTACCGTGGAGGATGCGCACACGGGGCATTCCCACGAGGATGGCATCGTCGATGAAATATTGCACGGCATTGAGCGCCTCATCGCCACGCATACCTCTGATGTCGAGGTCTTGGTGGAAATTGGTCTTGTGCTTGTCTATCGTGTTGCGTGTCTCGGTACTGATGCCATACGAGCCTAAGTTCTCCTTGCGTTGTTCTGTCTTGTCGGTCTCGGTGGTGGCGACAGCATGTTCCAGACGGTTGAGGCGCATCTTGGTACGCATACCTCCAAAGACAGCAGTAGCCATATCGCCCGCTATGCTCTCGATGGTTCCTATGGTGGAGAGCCCCTTGATGCGTACGGTGTCGCCTACTGATAGAGGACGGTTTTCCTGCTGCGTCTTGTTGACAGCACTGCGCAGCGCCGCCGCAGCCTTCTCTTGGTTCTGAGTTTTTTCGGCTTTACGCTTGGCATGTCGTTCCTTGCGTTGCTGTATCTGCGCTATCTTGCGGGCTATCTTGTCGTCGTTCTCCTTGGTGTCGATGTCCTGCATCTCTTCCTTGAAGGCATCCAGTTCCTGACGTATGCGCTTGGTCTCCTCCTTCTCAGCCTGCTTCTCGCGTATCTCGCGTATGGCGTTCTCTATCTTTTTGTTGCTCTCCTTCAGCAGTTCCTCTGCCTGTTGTTTGGCTTTGGCGAGTATCTGTTTGCGGCTTCGTTCTATGTCCTCGATGTCGCTCTCGTATCGCGAGATAGTCTTTTCCATATCTTTCTCGCGCTGGTGTATGCTCTGTCGCTTGTTCTCCCAGTAGCGCTTATCACGAACGATGTCCTGCAGATACTTGTCGCTCTGTATGTATTCGGAGCCTACGATGTCGCTGGCCTCCTTGATCACCTCTTCGGGAAGACCTATCTTGCGGGCTATCTCGATGGCGAAGGAAGAGCCCGGTCTGCCTATAGCCAACTGGAAGAGAGCTTTCATCTCGTGGCGGTCGTAGAGCATGGCACCGTTGGCCACACCCTCATGACTGTCGGCAAAATGCTTCAGGTTCTGATAGTGTGTGGTGATGACTCCATAGGCACCTTGTTGGCAGAAGCGGTCGAGCACAGCCTCGGCAATAGCTCCGCCGATGCCAGGTTCGGTGCCTGTACCAAACTCATCGATGAGGATGATGGTGTCGCCATTGGCAGCCTTCATCATATTCTTCATGTTGAGCAGATGCGAGGAGTAGGTACTTAGGTCGTTCTCCAGACTCTGTTCGTCGCCTATGTCGATCATGATATTCTGGAACACGCCCGTCTTCGAACGCTCGCTCACGGGGATGCTCAGTCCGCACTGCAGCATGTATTGCAGCAGTCCCACGGTCTTCAGGCATACTGACTTTCCTCCGGCGTTAGGACCTGAGATGATGAGGATGCGCTTCTCTTGTGTCAGCATGATGTCGAGTGGCACCACCTTCTCGCCTTTCTTCTCCAACGAGAGTCGGAGCAGGGGGTGGATGGCTCTGGTCCAGTCTACGTGTGGGTGGGCTTCCACCTCAGGCTCTATGGCTTGCTGGGTCTCTGCAAGCTTTGCCTTGGCTTGTATCAGGTCGATGATGGCAAGGAATCGGTAGCTGTCCAATATCTCGCGTGAGAAGGGTCGCACCTTGTTGGTGAAGTCGGTGAGAATGCGTATGATCTCCTTGCGTTCCTCTCCCTCGAGTTCTCTCACGCGGTTGTTGGCTTCCACCACCTCGGTAGGCTCAATGAATACCGTTCTTCCCGTGGCACTCTCATCGTGCACGATACCTTTTATCTTGCGTTTCAGGGTAGGGATGACAGGAATGACGAGTCGTCCGTCGCGCAGGGTAGGGGTGACATCTTTCTCTACCACTCCCTCGCTCTGTGCTGCTCGCAGTATGCCATACAGTGTGCGAGAGATGCTGCCCTCGGTCTTTGCTAACTCTCGGCGTATCTGCAGCAACTCGGGGGTAGCGTTGTCGCGTATCTTACCAAACTTATCGAGTATTTGGTCGATGCGTTGTACCAGCTGGGGGAAAGACATGACGTCAGCCGACAGGCGATGCAGGGCAGGGTAGGGATATTTCTTCTCTCTGCACCAACCGTCTTCTTGTTCGGTCTCGTCGTCATCGCTGTGGTTGAGTATCTTTACGATACCGTCGATGGTGCTCAGCGAGCGGCGAAGGTCAAAGAGTTCGTCTTCCTCCAAGTGGGTGTTCTCCACGCGGATGCGTACAATCGACTCTCTCACATCGTAGAAGTATTGCAGGGGGAAGTCTTCCACCTCCTCCATGAGTCTGCGAAACTCTCGGGTCTGCAACAGCCATTCGTTCACCTCGTTGGCATCAGAGCTGAAGTGCATCTTCTCTACCTGTTCCTTGCCCAGGGTGGAGAGGCATCGCTCACGCAGCAGGTTACGAATCTCGTTGAATCCTATCTTTTGTTCAAAATTATCTGGATATGTCATGTTGTTCTTATTTTCAGGCGGCAAAGTTACGAATTTTTTGAATGTTACCCAAATTTCAACTGCAAAAAACAAGGGAGCGAACCCTGTTAGGTTGCTCCCTCGTTGTTCTTGTTTCTATTATTGATAGTTCTTAATCCCAGGAATCCCAATTATCAAAACTATCGAAGTGCTCCTTGGCAGTATCTGTTCCTGGAGTTCCCATTTCTGGAAAATCAGTTTTCGTGTCTCCAGTATTGTTTCCACCTTCAGTACGCGATAAACTTGCCAGCAAGTTTTCCATCAGTAACGGAGCACATTTTATCTGTGGCTGTAAATATACTTTTTTATTCATGATTATAATCGTTCTTACTTAATATATTTCTTACCATTAATGATATAAATACCACTTGGTAATGATTGGAAGCTACTTGCATCCTCACTTACCAGCTGACCATTGATATTATATACTCTGCTATTAGCAGGCATCAATTCACCATCAGTAGTGATAATCAAGTCTTCAATGCCTGTTGTTTCGCCATCGTTACCATCAGTAATGCTACTGGTACTGATGCTCAACATCACAGGTTTAGCTCCTGCAGTATTAGCTTTCAGGAAGCCGCGGAAGCCCTTGACTGTTCCAGAATCTGCAGAATAAGCCTTGAACTTACCATCAGAAGCACCGATGAAGTAATCATTCTTAGCAATCTTCATGGTGTTGTAACTTGATGTCCAAACATAACCATTACTCTCACACCAGGCGTCCGGTGTAGTATTTTCGATGGTTACGTATGGATAGTCAGTAACATCTGCGGTATTGATGCTCTTAACATCCTTTGTTGGCTTGATAAGGAATGGCTTACCAGCAACGATTGTATTGTAAGCATGACGTACGAAGTATGCCTTGCTGCCCTCAACATGGTCGAAGTAGAGAATCTGAGTACCTTCCTTCGCAGTTGCACTATAAGCAGGACCAAAGATTGCGTCAACCTGCTGTCTGTTGAGACTGAAAGGAAGAACGCAAGTTGTCCAACGATTAGCTACCATTTCACGTGCAATCTTCACCTGTGCCACATGACCCTCTGCAGTTTTTACAACTACATTGTTCGCAGTCGCATCGTCAGCATTATAATTTACATTATCAACTTCTGGCTTTGTTTCACCCTCATCGAATGAGAAGCCATAGAAGCCAATCTTCGAACCGAAGTTGTAGAGATAGTAAGTCTTACCAGCCTTTACATTAAAGGTATAGGTGACTGGGGAGTCTGCCAATACGCACCATCCATGAGCACTCTTCTCATTTGGATGGTTTTTGATAGCCTTGTTGTTAGGCATGATATCGTCTGAAAGAGCACTTGGATAAACGTTGTTTTTGAAACCATCCTTTGTCATCACGAAGCTTTCAAGACCATCAAAATGGCTGGCTATTTCTGCTTCCGTTGGGGCTTTGCCTCCGTTCAAGTCCCAGCTGTATTTAGTCAAATCGTATACTCCGCCAGTAGGCTTACCATTGGTAGATTCGATGTGGGCAGTCGAAGTTACGAAGTTGCCAGCTTCATCCATTATGAATACACGGCGCTGAGGTCTGTACTGATATTCTTTAATTACAGTACCATCTTTCTTTTTTGTTGTCTTAGCATCGAATGCACCATTCTGGAAGATGTGTGCAGTTACCTTGCCGTTGGTCTTAGGATTGAATACCAAGAACGAACCAGAGCAAGGAACATTGAACATCGGATCCTTAACCTCGGTTGTGTATGTTTTGAAGTCAGCACTTCCGATGGTAGTTGTCTCAGGCATGGCATTGGAGCCGTTCTCCTGACGGGCATTCTTACTATTGTTTCCTGATACATAGTAGTCGAATCCTGTCAACTTCCACTTGGCTTTAGATGATGTTGTATCCCACTGATAGCTGTTGGATAGCTTTTCAGGATCTTTCTTTTTCTGATCAAGAATCTTAGTGTCTGGTGTTCCGTCGTTAGGGAACATCCATCCTCCGAGTGTTACAGACAAGGTCTTGGCCTGGTTCCACATTGTGGCTTGGTTGCCATAGGACTCGCCATTTGACTTGACGCGATACAAGGCAGGGTCGTCAACATAGACTGTCACGAAGGCTGTAGTACTCTCCATCTTGTCACCCTTAATGGTGACACGAATCTTACCATCACCTTCACTTACTGCTTCAATGTTACCATTGGCATCTACCTTACAGATACCAGGAGTAAAGGTTGTCCAAGAAACTTTATAGGAACTCTCGTCGATGACCTTGCCTGTATTATAATCTGTGATCGTAACATCAGGAGCATCTTCTCTTGTTCCTGTGTACATGTTGACACTGACAGGATTGAGTTTCACTACAGGACGGATATAGTTTGCATTTACATCAAAAGTGAACGTGATGCTGGAAGGAGCTGCATACACATCAGTATAGTCCAACGTAGGATCTTTTTCGTTCGTTTTAACGGTTGCACTCACTTTGACTGTGTAAGTACCAGCATTCTTAGGATAGTAAGTCAGCACATTACCATTCACATTCTGTGTGTTTGCAGTTGAAGTAGATGTTATTTCGTAAGTATAGTCGAAATAGCTACTAACATCTTCTCCATCATAAATCAGAGGCACAGTGAAGGTATTGAAATTGTTCTTATCACCTGACTTTACAGCCAACTTGATATTTGCACCACTAAAAACATCCAGGAACTTTGGTGTAATCAAGCCCTTGGTGACAGTATAGGTAAAGTCAACGCTTCCTTTCTTATACTTCTTGCTCAAACTTTCTGTTGGTGTTGCAGTCACAGTGATGGTAGAAACACCTTCGGTCCAATTGTATTTGTTTCCTGCTACAGTCAGTTTTCCGTTAGGGAATGATACAGGACCACCATTAGAAACCGAATATGACAAAGTATAATCAGTACCCAACTTCAACAGCTGATCATTTTCGCCATAAACTTTCACAACTGGTTCTTTGATTTCAGCATCTGTGGTATTCATATCAATATCAGTTACTGAAATATTCAGAGGCGTTGGATCCTGAATGAGAATCTGATAGTAAGCTTCGGTTTCCTCGTATTTGGCTGCATCCTTAGGAGTTACCTTTGCCGTAATAGTAACCAGTCCAGTCTTTCCTGATACGAAGTTCACCTGAGTACCATTCAAGGTTGCTATCTCGTTTGCATCAGACTCATAGCTTACAGAGTAATCGCTTGCAGTAAGTTCTGTAGAACCTGCCTTAACGGTGAGGTTAGGAAGTGTAATGGACGTAGTACCTGTTACCACCTTGATATTATTGGTATCGAAGTTGGCAGAAAGGCGCAGCTTTGCCGAAGCTGCAGGACGAACCACCTTCAGTACGGTTACATTAGGAGTAGCTCCACCATAGCGACCGAAGAAGAGTGAGTCACAGTCTTCAGTAAGTGTATAGGTATAAGTCTTAAGTTCCTTATCATAATAAGGTGTGCTAAAGACTGCCTTGTCATCTCTTGTAGTATGGATTTCCATACCAATACCAGTTGTTTTGTTACCAGTATAAAGACCTGTGATAGTGATAATATCGCCTGCCTTAAAACCACCATTATACTTGTCCTTGATAGACATATAGGTATATCTGCTGGCATTATAGTTGCTACCGAAGTTAATACATGGTACAATAGTTCCATTTATATTCTTTGTTCCTTTTGTAACAGCGATATTCTTTTTCTGGCTACCGATGGTATTCCAGTTGTAGATGACCTCGCCTTCTGTAGGGGTAACAGGAGTTTGCTTCTTCTGTACATTGACTGTGAATGTGGCAGAAGCATCTTTATACTTGTTAGTATCGTTAGGCTTGATGGTGGCAACGATGCTTGTTTCACCTTCACCAACAAAGCTTACCTTACCATTCTCTACCTTTGCTACAGCACTATTGTCAGAAGCATAGGTTACGGTATAGTCGTTTGCTGTCAATGTGGTCTCGCCTGCCTTGACAGTAAGTGTAGGAAGATTTTGTGCAACATCGCCTTCTGTAGCAGACATTGTTGCAGGAGAGAAAGATGCTGTAAGAGCTACCTGTGTGTTGGTACGAGTGATACTAATCGACTTAACGTAAGTTGATTCGTTTGTTTTTCTATAAATATAGAATGTACTTAAACCATTCAGAATGTCGCTTGCAGTGACAGTATAACTAATATCTTCACTCTTTTGAGTCATGTTGCCAAGACTTACAGAAGAAGAGCCTGTGGTTGTACCAGTATATGCAACCAAACCACCGTTACCAGCTGTTGATGAGAATGCGGATATCTTTATAATATCACCATCTTGCAACTTCGTCCCAGACAACGTTATTTTTATATATACTGGTTTATCAAATTTATCAAAATTTTGGTCCAATTTATAACCATTTTCGGCATAAACTTTATTAGCTGCTCCTAATGTTACAGTTCCACCTGTTGCGGTATATGAAGTATTAGCAGCGGCCTCTGATGTATTGATGGTATAGGAGAAAATTTCTCCTGTTGTCGTTCCATTCTCACTACCACCATTATTATTATCTGTGCTACCATTATCATTATTGGCAGTAGTAACAGTTGTAGTACTTGTCTGGATAGTATTGCTACCAGCACTTCTGCTATTAGTAGCAGATGTAGCTATGCAGTAATAATTTCCACTTTCTGTTGGAGTATAAGTAGCAGATGTGGCATCTGCGATGGCTACCCCATCCTTATACCACAGATAAGAAACGGTACCATTACCGTATGCAGTTGCATCGAGGGTTCCTGGAGTAGTAGAGAAGTTATAGCTTGGAGCCAAGTCGCGAGCAAAGAGAATCTGCTTGCTGTCTTGGTTCTGGTAAGCACGCTCGTACTCAGTAGCAGCCATGATGAAGCCACCGAGAACCTTGCCCTCGGTTGTTTCGCCCTTCTTAACCATGGTTACATCGCTACCTGAAAGGTAATACTCATTTGAGCCATCACGATAATTCTTGCCGCTAAGACCCGCAGACTTACAACTTCCCCAAATCTGTATACCGCCAGCAGCATCATATGTAACAAAATTATTTACCAATCCTTCGAATGCTTTTGCAGCAACAGTCTTATAATCATAAGGAGATGTGGAAAGCAGTCCTAAGCGAACTGCCTTAAAGAGAGCTGCAGAAAACAATGCTGTTGCTGAAGTTTCAATATAATTGGCATCATTTTTTGTTGAGCCATTATATTGTTGCGAAACAAAGTTTCCATCTTTGTCCAACAATTGAAACCAGCCACCAGTATTTTTAGCATCTTGACGGGCTGCAATACCAGCAGCAAGTTCGTCAAGATGTCCCTTTAAAGTTAGATAATTAGTTTTGCCTTTCTGCCCGTCAGCTTCCATTGCTTCAAGGACGTCAACCAAGGCATAGAGATACCATGCATTTGCTCTACCCCAATAAGCTGCAGAATGGAAATTATATGGTTCTGTAGAACTAAGACCATACCAAGTTGCTGTACCTTTGTCAGTTGCTTTTGCTGTTGCAGTAGCATCAAATGCATGATACATTAACTTATCGGTAGAGTTCCAACACATATCCCAAACAATGTTTAACTGTTTGGCTACCATATTCCAGTCTGCTTCCTTGCTGCCAAAAACATTGTCTGAATTTCCGTAAAACTGTGTCAACTGAGCAAGCAAAGCGCTACCCATATAGGCACCATCCAACCACATTTGGTTATTATATGTACTTTTGTGCCACCAGCCGCCTGCTACATTTTTACCAGCTTTCTCTGCAAGAGTACCCTGAGGGATTACATAAGTATTATTCGCATTTCCAAAACCTTGCTTTACACTTGCTAATGCAGTGGTGACCATTTTCTTATCATCTGCAGAAGCATAGTGGTTGCTATTAATGCCAATGTAGATTTTAGTTCCATTCAGATCATCGAAACTTTTTCCATCTTTAGGTATCAGAGTATCATAAGCATCTCCATACTCCTTAACACTCAAGAACCAAGGCTTTGACCAATCGAAGCCTTGATAATAATCTGCCGCTTCAATCATAGATTTAGCAACAAGACCAGGAACATAGTCAAGCTTCTTCTTGGTATCATTTCTTGGCTTGTCTATTGTTCCGTCTGCTTTGTAGGTTGCTAAGCCAAAAGGAGTGGTATTGGCATAGAAATCATTTGCACGTGAATTAATCGCCCACTGCGAATAGCGGACACCGGAATTGAATTTTACCCCCCCATTGCTATCAGCCTTCACTCCAATGACGCTGAGGCATGGGAGTAAAAGGAGAAGAAACAGGCGAGCGAAACCGCCTCGGCTCATGTCGAGGAAGCGGAATGTCAGTGTTTTGTGTTTCATTTCACTTTTAGTTTTATTGTTTTTGTGCTTATTTAGCTGTTTTAAATATCTCATACTTTACGGTAAGTTTATGCACCGCTGATTGTTTTCTTTAGTTATTTTTGATGGTAGTCTGTTTTAAACATCCATATAGAGCGGGTGCTGTCGAGAACTTATACGATGATTTTTTGTGCAATCGATTGCACTTTCTTTTCGGCTGCAAAGATACGAAAAATATGTTAAATAGGAATGAATCCATTTTGTCTAAAATTAGATTTTCTACGTAATCGTTTGCGTATGGCTTACTTTTGGTTCTTGCGATATGCCTTTTTTTCTTATTGTCATGCTTTCAGGTATTTATACGCCTATTTATTGGTTATGGAAGTTTAGCAAGTATAGAAGTTACTCAAGTTTCGCAAGTGGTTTAAGTACGGGCTGAAGGGACGAAACCTCAGTTTAATAGTTAGCATGTCCCGGTAAGTCACTGAGATGTCTCAATGACTTACTGGGAAATCTCTGTAAGTCATTGGCTGGTCTGAATAACTTATCGGGCTTGAGACCATTTTGTGAAGTTGTGAACGTCTATTATAATATATATATATTCTTTTATATGTTTTTAAGGCATTACCCATACTGCTGTTTTCTTTCTTTATTTATTTCTTTCGCGTATGCGTGTGAAAGTAAGAAACGAGGGTTCACCCTTCACATCAGCGTCGGAAGCCCGATAAACAGAGGGGATTCAGGGCGTGAACCCACCCTTCACAGGTATTCACAAAAACGTCACAAATGGCGTAAAACGGTGAACCCTTGGTGCAGCAAAAGTCCGAAATGTGAACGCTTTTTTATAGGTTTTTGCCAACAGAATGAACATTTTGAACGGTAGTTTGCAACCGCTATTCTGTTATAATATCGGCTCATCTTGAACCAATTATTGGTAAAAAAATATCATTAGTGTCCAATAAAAAATGGATACTAATATTAATAAATAATAAATAATAATATTGGCAGGGGGTGAATTTTTATAATAAATATTTTTTTCATATATTTG
>ERZ1023641.331-NODE-331-length-14343-cov-7.636968_pt1 | contig 14343 bp, 11 predicted proteins | sample MGYA00380335_ERZ1023641 | MGnify/ENA primary metagenome ERZ1023641 (study PRJEB33179, sample SAMN07448970) | human gut metagenome | biome: Human-gut; feature: Human associated habitat; material: Faeces | host: Homo sapiens | place: India: Bhopal | collected... | reverse complement strand
GAGGGGTGAGGCGCAGCTAGTCGGCTCCGGCAGCGAAAATAGCAATACACTGCTGCACCCACCCTTCAGGGGCGGTGGTGGCAGTAGGGGTCATCCTCTGGATGCGTCGGGGGGGGGTGCCGCCTAAGGGGCGATTGCCGATGTTTACTTCGTGTGAGTGGCGCGGGTTGTAATTGAATATGTCCATTGAGGGTAGGGGTGGGTGCCCCGTGATAGGTCAGTTATTTACTTAAATACGAAAAAGCTCTGTCGATTGAAGGAATTCTTCGTGGCAAGAGCCTAGCTCCGCTTTTTCGGGGACTCACTGATGAGAGGTTCCGCAAGTTGCAAGGAGCTAGGCACAGCCTTTAGTTGGTCTTAAACTTATACTTTACTTCCTTTAAGTCTGTGTTGGCCTTCACGATTTTTTGCTTCAAGCCTTCCTTGTAGGCCGCGAGACGCTGAGCTAGGATCTCATCGGAAAGAGCGAGCATCTCTACGGCGAGGATTGCTGCATTCTGTGCACCATTTACGCCTACTGTGGCTACGGGAATGCCAGGAGGCATCTGGATGATAGAGAGCATAGCATCGAGACCATCAAGCATACCCTTGATGGGCACACCGATAACGGGTAGTGTGGTGCTGGCCGCAATTACGCCAGGCAATGCGGCTGCCATGCCGGCTCCAGCAATGATGACGCGCAATCCACGCGTCTTAGCACTTTTGGCAAAGTCTTCTACTTCCTGCGGAGTGCGATGGGCTGACAAGGCGTTCATCTCGAAGGGAACTTCCATTTCTTCAAGAAACTTGGCTGCTTTTTCCATAACGGGCAGATCACTTGTGCTGCCCATGATGATGCTGATGATGGGGGTCATGATGATAAGTGTTATTATGTTGTGTTTTCGCACGAATGTACTGTTTCTATTTTTATGGTGTCTCTAGTGGTTGTAGTGGGCGCTTACGTATTTATATTAGCAATACGCTGATGAAACCGCTTACTAGGCCTACGGCCACTCCCCAGCCGATCTCGGCATACGTGTGCTGACGAAGGATGAGGCGGGCAGTGCATACCATGCCACAGAGGAGTATGGTCAAGCAAAGCCACCATGTGGGGTTGAAAGCAAAGATGAACGAGAAGGCCATCAGCGCTCCGATTACTCCGCCTGAAGCAGCCGCATGCGTGCTAATCTTAATGCGAGAGTTGACAAGGGCACACACAATTTGGATGGTGAGCGCTCCGCCTATGACACCTAGCGTGAAGCGAGGCATGTGAATGCTATAGAGCAGATAGAGTAATGCTGAGTAGCTCACGATGCTCACCACGTAGGGCACGAAGCGGCGCTCGCGACGTCCCATTTGATGACGTGTCCATCCGTTGATTTTACGATAAGAGTAGATGGTGAGGTGGGGTAGGAGCAGCGTGAAGAAGTAGACAATAAGGATGAATAGTGCCTTGGTGCGTAGTGGTAAGAGGTTTAGATAGCTGAACATAAACAGCACGATGAAAGCCACCACAGGTAAGTAGAGTGGCGAGTAGAGCAGCGATACGGCCTGTGCTGTCATAACCAAAAACTTGGAGGTACTATTCTTAGGAGTGGGTTCGGTGGGCATGGGTGATGATGTGCTTAGATGCTAAAATATGGCAGTCAATCTGCGAGTAGGAATAGCGCCCTATGGCAGATGTATTAGCGTAGACAGTTTCGGCATATTATGTTATCTCAACCTTTTCAGTTTTATGTGTATGGTGCTTACTCTTTCCTTAGTCGGGCTGTGGGGAAGCCTAGCATGTCGCGATATTTTGCCACGGTGCGACGCGCCACGTTGTAACCTTGTGCTTTGAGTTGCTGGGCAAGTTCTTCGTCGGGGAGGGGGTGACGCTTGTCTTCGCCCTCAATGAGGGAGCGCAGTGCCGTTTTGACCTTGCGTGCAGAGAGTTCGTCACCATCGGTGGTGGTGAATTGCTGAGAGAAGAAATACTTTAGAGGATAAGTGCCGTAGAGTGTCTGTACGTATTTACTGCTTGTGACGCGCGACACTGTGCTAATGTCTACTCCTACTCGTTCGGCCACTTCTTTCAGACCGAGAGGGTGAAGTTGTTCCTCTTCGTCGTCGGACATGAAAAAGTCGCGCTGTCTATCGGCAATGCAACGCATCACGGAGAGGAGTGTTTCCTTGCGGCGCGAGAGCAAATTGATAAATGATTTCGCAGCGTCTACTTTCTGGCGGGCATAGGTGTAGGCGTCGCGTTGTTCACGCGTAAGGTTCGTCTTGTTACCACCATACTGCTGTAAGCTGTCGCGAAAGGCGGGACTCACTCGGAGTTCAGGCACATCGCCATTGTTGAGTGTCACCTGCAGGGACTCTCCATCGGGTGAAACTCTGACATAGAAGTCGGGCACGATGGTGGGTGCTCCTGCCGAGGTTGATTCGCTCAGTGCACTGCCAGGACGCGGATTGAGGTGGGTTAAGCAGTGGCGTACGTGGTCGAATGTCTCATCGTCCATGTTGAGGCGGCGCTTCACTGTATCCCAACGGCGTCCCACGAAGTCCTTAAAGCATTTGTCTACAACCTCTAAGGCCAACTTTGTATAGGCACCTTGTCGATCGGGGTCGGTTAGTTGGAGATGTAGGCACTCTTGGAGCGAGCGAGCGCCAATGCCGCGTGGGTCGAAACGTTGCAGAATGCTGAGTAGATGTTCCAACTCAGAGCGTGTGGTAGTGATATTGTGGTAAATGGCTAGTTCGTCCACTAAAGCATCGATATCTTTACGCAAGAAGCCGTCTTCATCAAGCGACCCAATGAGGTATTCCATGAGTTGTTGCTCGTGTTCGTTGAGGCTTTGTTCGCTGATTTGTCGTTGTAGATCTTCGTAGAAAGAGCCTTGTGCCGAGAAGGGTACTTCGCTTCGGTCGCGCTCTTCTTCTGCTCGTTGTTGTAAGTAATCTGGCACGTCGTCTGACGAAAAATAGTCGCCCATAGCATCGGCTTCCCTACCATAGTCTTCACCTTCTTCGTAGGAATTATCAGTGTCTGTCTCTGGGGACGCGTCGTCGTCAGCGGTGTCTAGACTTTCGCTATCACCCTCAGCGTCGGTATCGGATGGTGTATCGTTTTCTGTGTAAAGGTCTCTCTCGGTGTCCACAGTGTCGGGATCTTTTTCTTCTAGTGCGGCGTTATCCACCATTTCGTCGCGAACTCGTGTGGCTAGTTCTGTCACGGGAAGTTCCACGAGTTTGGCCACAGCCACTTGCAGTGATGAAAGCTGCTGTGTCTGTACGGCCGCCTGAGTTTGTTCCAATCGTTGTGCCATAGGGAGTGTTTCTTTTTGATGTAGCAAAGTTACAGCGTTACGTTACAAGTACAAAGCGTTTTCCCAAGAATGTTTTATCTATCTGCCGAAATGAGTTCATTGTAAAAGCTCAAAAGCCAGCTGCAATGCCCTTGGTGAAGCATTTGCTGCTGGCTTTTGTCAATATTATATGGATAGGTGGAAACTGTTGTTTTCTACGATGTCGGATGATGTTCTTTGGGAGGAACATCCTGCATTTCCACTTTGTTCAGAAGTCAATGAAACGTAGAAGAGATTAGTAATTCTCAGCACGGAGTTCGAAGTAGCTCTGTGGATGGTTGCATACGGGGCATACTTTGGGTGCTTTCTTTCCCACTACGATATGGCCGCAGTTAGAGCATTGCCATACGCTGTCGCCATCGCGAGAAAAGACGATAGCGTCTTCTATGTTTTTGAGTAAGCGGCGATAGCGCTCTTCATGAGCCCGTTCGATAGCTCCCACCATTTCAAACTTGGCAGCAATCTCATTGAATCCTTCCTCGCGTGCCTCCCGAGCGAAGGTGGCATACATATCGGTCCATTCGTAGTTTTCGCCGTTAGCGGCATCGGTCAGATTGTCTTCCGTGCTAGGCACATCACCGCCATGGAGATATTTAAACCACAGTTTGGCATGTTCCTTTTCATTGCGCGAGGTCTCTTCAAAGATATTGGCCATCTGTACGTAGCCATCTTTTTTTGCCTTCGATGCGTAATATTGGTATTTTGTATGAGCCTGAGATTCTCCAGCAAATGCTGCGGCGAGATTTTTCTCTGTTTTGGTTCCTTTCAAGTCTTTCATGTTGTAGCAGTTTATGACAGGTTAATGGAAGAAAGGGTATAGCTCTCAGCGTGGAGCGTAAGTGGTGCTTATGCCGGTTGCTTTGAGCCATACTCTTGTTATCAGGCAATCTTTGTAAAGTAGCGGATACTTACTTGTTGCCGAAGAAGCGCTTATAGAGACCTTCGAATCCGCGTCCGTGGCGAGCTTCGTCGCGTGCCATTTCGTGTACGGTGTCGTGGATAGCGTCGAGGTTGAGTTCCTTTGCGCGCTTAGCGATGCGAGCCTTGTCTTCGCAAGCACCGGCTTCGGCGTTCATACGCTTTTCTAGGTTGGTCTTGGTATCCCATACGAGGTCGCCAAGGAGTTCGGCAAACTTAGAAGCGTGTTCTGCCTCTTCCCATGCGTAGCGCTTGAAGGCTTCGGCTATTTCGGGATAGCCTTCGCGATCGGCTTGGCGGCTCATGGCGAGATACATACCCACTTCAGTGCATTCGCCGTTGAAGTGAGCATTGAGGTCCTTAATCATCTCTTCGTCGGTGCCTTTAGCCACACCTATTTCGTGCTCTGCAACGAACGAGAGGTTTGAGTCCTCTTTTACTTCTTTAAATTTGGAAGCGGGAACGCCACACATGGGGCATTTCTCGGGAGCGTGTTCACCTTCATAAACGTAACCACATACGGTGCAGATAAATTTCTTTTTCATAATGAGTTGAGTTTTGATAGAGTTGTTATGTTTTGAGTTATAAGTAAAATCTGATATGAGTAGCGTGTTATTTGTTTTGGCATTCGCTGCAGATACCTCGGAAGTATAGTTGTGCTTGGTATATACTGAAGTCTTTTGGCAGCATGGCGCACTTCTCAAGTCGTTTATTGAGTAGCTTGAGGTCGAACACACGGCCGCATTCCGTGCAAAGGAAGTGGGCGTGGGGCGATGTGTCGGCATCAAAGCAGCAATTTCTTTCGTCGATGGTAAGTTGCAGCGCGGCTCCTTTGTCGGTGAGAATCTTCAGCGTGTTGTACACGGTTGTCTTCGAAAGGGTGGGCATGGTGGGCTGCAAGGCACTATAAATTTCATCGGCAGTGGGATGCGTACGATGATCGAGCAGATATTCCATTACTGCCATGCGTTGCAATGAAGGCTTTATACCATGTAGTGTCAGGTAGTCGAGTGTCTCGTTTGCTTCCATCGATATTAACTTTGTAATGATTACAATTATGATTACGATGCAAAAGTACGAGATTCTCCTATACCATGCAAATATTTTGGTGCTTTTTTTGAGATTTTTTTTAGAATGGATATGTAAGGCTTGGATATCAGTGAAATATGCGATTCCTTTGGTGTGGCTTTTATTTTTGCTCGCGAGTTGATAAGCGGGTAAATACATAGTGTACACGCGTCAAATAAATAGAAGATTGCAGATATATTTATATTATACGTAATTTGCCTATGATGGAATTTTCTATTTTCAGACCTTAAATTCTCCTCTCTGTATAGCAAAATATCTCCCTTGCGAACGAAGGAATGCGTAAGCAGCGAAGGGAGTGCTCCGAACTTTATCATTATCAAGCTAAAACCTAGGTCTTCCCGTTTCTTGATGAAGACTTTTCCGTCGTTCACTGGGCGGTGAACGCTTTACCGCTGCCGTCCGGTAGCGCTACCACAGGCCTGTGGTAGCTTTACCGGACGGCAGTGGTAGAGCTACCGGACGGCAGCGGTAAAGCTACAACTGGGCGTTGAACGACGGGAAGATGGGTATCTGTGGACGGCAAATACGAAGTCCCAAAAGAAGTCTCTCTGAAAAGGAACGTTTCTCTGAAAGGGCTTGATCCATGTGGCATTCCGCAGATTGACAAGTTGGTATGGACTTCACCCAAACTCACCGGTGAAGAGGTGATGGTACCCATGCGAAGTTTACTCATGGATGTACGCATCTTATATCATTGGATAATACGAAAATAGCGCGTCAGAATTTCCATATAGCGGAAACGCTGACGCGCTTAAATATACAATCTTATTTTGCCCCGATGATATGTCGTCGTGGCAGAAATATTTTAGGGCGATTACATGCGTTCGGGCATTTCGATGCCGAGAAGTCCCATACCTAGGCGGATAACCTTTGCCACGTTGGCCGAGAGGGTGAGTCGGAAAGTTTGTTTCTTCTTATCCTCTTCGCGTAGGATGCTGAAGTCGTGGTAGAACTGGTTGTATTCCTTTACCAAATCGTAGCAATAGTTAGCTACAGCTGCGGGTTGATACTCTGTGCCAGCTTGGCGTACTACGGCCGCAAAGTCAGCGATGTGCTGTACGATTTCTTCTTCTTTTGTAGAGAGTTCCACGTCGGCGGGCAGTTGGGCGGGCACTTTTATGCCAGCGTCAGCGGCTTTGCGCAGAATAGAGCGAATACGGGCGTAGGTATATTGGATGAATGGTCCTGTGTTGCCATTGAAGTCGATGCTCTCCTCAGGATTGAAGAGCATATTCTTGCGAGCGTCTACCTTGAGGAGGAAATATTTCAGTGCACCCATACCTACGATGCGTGCCACCTCGTCCTTTTCTTCTTCGGTCATATCGTCGAACTTACCCGCTTCGTCCACAGTTTGCCGAGCTTGGGAAATCATGCCTGCTACGAGATCGTCGGCATCTACTACCGTGCCTTCGCGGCTCTTCATCTTGCCGTTGGGAAGTTCCACCATACCATACGAGAAGTGAACGAGACTCTTGCCCCACTCGAAGCCCAATCGGTCAAGCAGGATAGAGAGCACCTGGAAATGGTAGTTTTGCTCGTTGCCTACCACGTATATCATCTTATCAATGGGGAAATCTTGAAAACGGAGTTTCGCTGTACCTATATCCTGTGTCATGTATACGCTTGTGCCATCGGCGCGCAGGAGGAGTTTCTCATCGAGTCCGTCTTTAGTTAGGTCGGCCCATACCGATCCATCTTCTTTTCGGAAGAAGAGTCCCTTCTTTAGGCCTTCCTCTACGGCTTGCTTGCCTACGAGGTAGGTGTCGCTTTCGTAGTAGATTTTGTCGAATCCTACGCCGAGAGCCTTGTAAGTCTCGTCAAATCCAGCATATACCCACTCGTTCATCTTGCGCCAGAGTGCACGCACCTCGGGGTCGCCAGCTTCCCACTTCACTAGCATGGCATGAGCCTCCTTTATTAGGGGAGCCTCTTTCTCTGCTTTCTCTTTTGCTTCATCGGCGCCAAGGCCCTCAGCTTCATACTGAGCCTGAAGTTCCTTCACTTCGGCACGATAGTGCTTGTCAAAGGCCACGTAGTAGTCGCCAATAAGGTGATCGCCCTTTTTGCCGCTAGTCTCGGGAGTTTCGCCATTGCCATATTTTAGCCAAGCTAGCATCGACTTACAGATGTGGATGCCGCGATCGTTTACGATATTCGTTTTCACCACGCGGTTGCCGTTAGCTTCCACCACGTTGGCGAGCGCCCATCCCAAGAGGTTGTTGCGCACGTGACCCAAATGGAGGGGCTTATTGGTGTTGGGTGAGGAGTATTCAATCATCACCAGAGGGCTATCAGCGTTGGACTTTGTGATACCATAATTGGAATTGGCATTGATATCGTCCAATAGCGCTACCCACTGAGCAGGAGCAATCACGAGGTTGAGGAAACCTTTCACCACGTTGAACGAGGCGATGAGTTCTGTATGGTCCTGAATCCACTGTCCGATTTCGGTAGCCGTATCTTCGGGCTTTTTGCGCGACATACGCAGGAAGGGGAATACCACGAGGGTGAGGTGGCCTTCAAACTCCTTCTTGGTCTTTTGCAGGGTCACCTGCTCGGGAGTGATGTCTTGTCCGTAGAGTGCTTTTACGGCTTCTATGACAGCGTTGTTGAGTTGTTGTTCTATTTTCATTGTTTTCGTGTGCTTATTTGGGTGCAAAGGTAGTTAAAAGGAAAGGAACTGACGAACGACTTTCGCTTTATCTATTCTTGGTTGGGGATTTTCCTCTATTCCATTGCATCAGATACTGTCTGATGGGCTTTGCGCAGAGCCACAGCAAGAGGTTGATTAGCCCTCTGAGGGAGTCTCTGTTGTGGTTCCTAAGCCAATGGAAGCATGGTAGCAACTCTCGTAGAGTTTGCGATAAAAGCGGTGGCGGCAGAGGGTGGAGCGCGATCCGAGAATGATGAGTTGATAACGCGCTCGAGTGATGGCCACGTTCATGCGTCGCAGGTCACTGAGAAACCCTATTTGTCCCTGTTCGTTGGCACGCACCATACTCACCACGATGACATCGCGCTCTTGGCCTTGAAAGGCATCGACGGTATTTACCGTGATTAGGCCGCGCAGTGGACGTAGAAAATCATCGCGGCGAATGAGGCCTCGCAAGTATTGTACCTGCGCTCGGTAGGGCGAAATCACACCAAAGTCTACTCGTTCTTCCACGATGCGGTGGCGCCCCATTCGTTCCACATAGTTGTGTAAGGATTGCAGCGTGAGTAGTGCCTCGGCCTTGTTGATACGTCCGTAGTTCGCACCCACCATTTGCTCGTGAGCGGACATCTCGTCCATCTGTGGCAATAGGTCTGTGTCAATCCATTCGAGCGGATGGCCTAGGTCGTCCACCATGGATCTGTGGTGCACTTCGGGAGCCGCTTCTAGTTGTCCACCATAGAACCATTCTGACGAGAAGTGCATCAATTCTTCATTCATGCGATACTGCACGCGCAGCAGTCTTACTACGTCGGGTTTTGCCTCGGCCACTTGTTCCATGAGCGTGCGTCCTAGTCCGCCCTTTAAAGCTTCCGGACTTTTGATTGTGGGCGGCAGTTGCTGATGGTCGCCCGCAAGGATGGCGCGGTCGGCTCTTAGGAGTGGAATCCAACATGCAGCCTCTAGGGCTTGTGCGGCTTCGTCGATGAAGAGTGTGTGAAAATGCTGTCCTGCGAGCAAGGGATTGGCAGCACCTATGAGTGTAGAGGCTATCACGCGCGACTGGTCGAACAGTGCATGTCGGATGCGCATTTCGATTTCGTCGATGCGTTCGCGCAAACGGGCTATTTTTTTGTGAAAATTTTCGCTACGTTGGCGGCGTGGTTGGCTATAAAGTTGGCGTATGGTGCGTCGCAGTTGCCATAGCGTGGGATAGTCGGGGTGTGATTCAAAGCGTTTCTCGTAAGTATGAGCCAACATGCTTTCCGTGACGCGTGAGGGATTGCCAATGCGTAGTAAACTCACGCCGCGAGCCGCGAGTTGCTGGCAAATCCAATCTACGGCCGTGTTGCTCTGTGCACAGACCATTACCTGTGGCTCGCGGCGCAACACTTCGCAGATAGCTTCCACTAGCGTGGTGGTCTTGCCTGTGCCAGGAGGTCCATGCACGATGAGCACATCTTTAGCTCGTAGTATGTCGCGTACGGCTTCTTCTTGCGAGTGGTTGAGCCAAGGCAATCGCAGGGGCATGGTCGATGGGGCACTCCATGCAGCGGGTGCAGCGGTGTGGAATAGGTCGCGCAGATGGGCTATTCGGTCGCTCTTGGCCTCCTGTACGCGGCGTAGGGCATCGAACATTATGCGGTAGGAATAGTCGTCGAAGTGAAGTTGCACGCCACATCGCTCAGCGTTCTGAAGTTGAGCCAAGGCCGATTCTGAGGGAAGTTCTACTACCATGCGGTTGCCATCCACATAGCTCACTGTGGCGCGTAGTGAAAGGTAATGAAGTTGGTGGCTAAGGTCTTGCGTGAAAAAGCATACTTGACGGCCGTATTCAAAGTTGTGTTCTATGTCGGTATCGGCTGTACGCTGAATTTCCACGACGAAGCGGTCGAGTGAATTGTAATAGCCTCGTTCCACGGAGATGGGATACCAGCAGTCGCCGCGTTTCACCTTACGGTCTACGCCCATCATCTCAGTGTCGCGGCGGAAAGCTTCGCGCTCATAGTCATATTCCTTCTTGAGGAGTTCTATTTGTTTGAGTAGGGAAGGCAAGTTTAGTTTGGAGTTTTAAGGTTATGGGTTTTAGTTTGGAGTTTTAAGGTTATGAGGTTATAAAGTTTCCTTTTGCTGTTTGAGCCTATGATGTCGTGAAGTAACTTTATAACCTTATAACCTCAAACCTTCAAACATAGCGAAGCGGCTTTATAACCATATAACCTCAAACCTTCAAACTGGAGCGAAGCGACTCAGTAGCTTCTGTGCTCCACGCTAACGCCAATCATGGCATTGCGTCCAATCTTAAATTCGGCAGCTGCACCGAAACGATCGCGGGGTATATCATACCATAGTGGAAATCCCCCTCTGCGCCATTGCGAGTATAGACTCTGACGTGGAAGGAACGACTTTTGACCATACGCATAGAGGCTAATGTTGTCGTTGACCTGATAGGCCACTACGCCTCCAATGCCTACGGAGGTCTGTCGCCAGGCTCCCCAATCGAAATTTTCGGCTGTTAGCCCTATGGCCACTGAGAGCTTTGGCGTGATGGGTGCCACATAGGCAAAAGCGGCCGTCTGTCCGAAACCTACTCCGCGAGGCGCATGTTTGCCTAGTCCTGCCGTGAGGCTCATGCCAAACTGTGCGTTAAATCCCTCGTGCAGTCGCCATCCGTAGCCATCATAGTAGCCTCCGAGCCCGAAGGAGCCTAAGTTGGTGGTCGAGGGCTGATTCCATGGGAGCGAAAGCGTGTTAGCTTTTTGCCCAGCAAGTGATAACGAATCAGGGGAAATACTATCGCCTTGAAGTTGCATGAACGCATCGTCCCACATGCGGCGCTGGCATTCCTTCTCTGTTTGCCCCAAGGCAGGGAGCGAAGCCATGTATAGGGCTATGAATAGAAATAGATGTTTCATTCTTGAAATGTTTTTGGGGAATAGGGGGATGGGCGAATGAGTTGACGGAAAAATTTCTTCGCGAAAGGCTTTTCCGGTGGAAAGGTCTTTCTCTTTCGTCTGCCTCTTCTCAAGTACTAGTCCCACTAGTCGAAACGTTGTGATGGGACCAAGGCTTGTCATGTGCAAATGTAGATAGAAAAAGGCAAAGCGTGCACAAAAAAGCTCTTAAATATGGCAAAGCTGAATTTAATTTATACTTTTGTGTTCACTATTTCTCAAGTGCTCACACACACCTTATTTATATGAACAGAATTATTTTGACCCTTCTCTTCATATGCCCCTCTCTCTCTGCATGGGCCGGCGGTCCGTGGCTGAAACGTCCATTGCGCTTTATAGAGCCTGATAGCGTAGTGACGTGGGGCTATGATGGGCGCGACTTTCGGCGGCTAGCTCTTCAAGCCGATTCCACAGCACGCGGTGAACGTATTCCATTGACACGTCCCGACTTCGATGCGCGCAAGCGCAGTTACACTGCATGGAAGGCTGCGCAGCCCGAGCTCAACTTAGCTGGTGGAGAGGGGCATCCCTTGCACGACCCTCAGGGATTATCGGCTGCTAAATGGACGGTGCGAGCAGCTCAGCTTTTCTTGATGCAAGGCGATGCCTGTTATGCCGACTTTTTCGAGCGAGTGCTTTATAATGCGGCGCTTCATACGGCCACCGATACCACGCTGCGGCGTGGCACGATAGATAAGTTTCAAGCTGCTTGTCTGCTGCTCTCTGCCCCTGGCATGATGTATGCCACATCGTCAGAGGCCGATCTCTACGTGAATCTTTATACCAACTCTACGGCCGCCTTTCAGCTTCCCTCGGTGGGGCATGTTACGCTAGACCAGGTGACAGATATGCCCATATCGGGCGCGGTAAAAATTCGTTTTACACAGTTGAAGGGCAACCATCGATTTTCTCTCCATCTGCGTGTGCCCGATTGGACGGGCGTACGTTCCACGGGAAATTATGTCTATGTGGCTTCCGACTCTTCCTGTATAGTACCCTCCATCTTTGTTAATGGGCATGAGGTGGAGCCTCTGTGCGTAGATGAAAAGGGCTATGTGGTGATAGAGCGGGAGTGGAAGAGTCTTGACGAGGTGTATGTCGACTTTCCTTTACGCCTTCAACGCGCGCTTCTCGCGACCCATCGTGATGCATTGCGCGGTGCTCCCATTGCGGCCGAGGAGGCTGCTTTTCAGTGGGGACCATTGGTCTATTTCATCCCGAGTGTTGAGGCTCGTGGCTGCTATGTGACTACGCACTCGCCCCTTTCTCTAGAGACAAATTCCGACAGTTTGACGGGCTATCCCATTCTCCGCGGCACAATGTATCGGAGCGATGGCGCAGTGCAAGATGCGGAAGCGCCTAGCGTGGAGTTTAGGTGTGGGGCGTATGGCTCTTTGAAGGGAAGATAATAAAGTACTATGTTCTTGGAGAAGATCTGTTAGGAAATAATGCAGATTTTGCTTCTCTAGACGAAAGTCTTTCTTCTCTCACAGAAGCTTTTACTTCTTTACCAAATATCCCCCCTTCCAGTCTTTTTCTGGGAGGAGGGATATTTTAATGTCTACGCCTAAATGGCGAGGTTCTCAGTGAGAGCGCGTTTAGAAGTTGACGGTGCCGAGGTTGCGATCTACGAGCATACCGTCTTTGGCCTTGAGGGTGAACTTGCCAGCCTTCTTGGCGCGGAACTTGATGACGAAGAGGTTGTGGTCGCCCTCATCAAGCAAGAAGTTGTTGCCGCGGTTGACGAAGGTGGGGAAGAGCTCCTTTTGACCATTCGTGTGCAAGCGGTCGTAAGTGAGGTTCACCATGTCCTTCATGCCCAAGAGTTCGGTGCCAACATATTCCAGTTCGCTGGTGTTGTAGGGCAGAGCGAAACTGAGAGCATTGACGTAGTGTAGGGCCTTTCCGCTCACGGTTACCTCTACCATGTCGCCAGCAGCGAAGGTCTTCTTGTTGGGAGTGAGCATGAGTGAGCCCGAAACCTTGTCGTTGGAGTTGCGCACGCCGCCATCGAGTTCGGTGGTGACGCATGAGATGTCGTAGGCGTCGATGAGTCCGTTCTTGTTGATATCGCCAGCGCTCACGTAGTCAAAGTCGCTATCGCCCTTGCGCAAGCCCGTATAGTTCATATACGAGGTCAAGTCGTTCTCATCAATGCGCTTATCGTGGTTGATATCACCCTGGAAGAAGCTTTCAGAACCAGCCACCTTGAAGATGTACATCTGTGAGCCTGAAGCGAAGTTGCCCACGGCCTTGCTAATGTGCATCTTGACATAGCGTGCTTCGGGGTTACCAGCGAACTGGAAGGTCTTGTGGTCCTTCGTCTGTGCCCACTGGAAACTTACGGGTTGGCTCCACGTCTGACGATCTGTGCTGACAGAGAATGTACCTTCGAGTAGGGTGCCATTGCCAGCATCTTCGCGGGGAATGTATTCCAAGCGGTCGAGCTTGTTGACCGAGCGGAGGTCGATGGTGACGTCGGCGGGCACGCCTTCTCCCTTGCCCCACTTGGTGTGCCAAGGACTCTTCTCATCGAAGTCGAAGAGTTTGTCGACACCCTGTCCAGGTTGGTCTTCGGCAGAGTTTTGAGCCTTGATTCCGTGGATGGCAAATTCCAAGGGGTTGCTCTTCGTTGTGGCGCTTACGGGGGTCCAGTCGGAGTAGCCGTCCATATTGACAGCACGCACTTTAAAAGCGTAGTCGGTCTCAGGCTGCAGGCCATCGATGGTGAACTCACCCTGACGGATGGTGCTATAGAGCATACCATTGTATTCCACCTCGTAGAAGTCGGCATTCTCGGCATTCTTCCATGAAGGTGTGAGGCTGAACACGCCGATACCATCATTGCTGAAGCTAACCTTGGGAGCAGCAAGAGCGCCAGTATGAGTGCGCAGACGATCGGCGGGTGAGAACTCAAATCCATCGACCTTCACCTCTACGAGGTTGGCGCTGATATCTGTCTTGCTGAGCTTGACGAGGAGTTGAGGATTCTTCGAGATGACTTTCTTTGCAGCTTCAGAACCAGGAGTAGAGAAGCGATTGAGGTTGGGTGTAGCGTTGTAGAAGTATACGTTGATGCCTTTCTCAAAGTCGGCGAGCGAACTTACGGCGGTGAGCTTCACGCTCTTCTTGCCCACCTTTGCGCTCACTCCCTTGGGCTGTTGGCTCACGTTGATGCGCAGTTCTGTTTCTTTCTGTGGTTGGAAACCTTGGTAGGTGCCGTAGGTGGGGTTGATTGTCACTAGAAGACGACCCTTGCCGTTGGCAGAGGTAGAGATCTCGGTGCGTGCGCACTGACCTAAGAGGTAGGCTTGAGTCTGACCATCATCGTCGTACTGGCTAAAGCCGTTGGTGCCGTCAGCGGTGGAGTAGATCTCGTAAGCGCGATAGTCGTCACGGA
>ERZ1023641.325-NODE-325-length-14526-cov-7.574183_pt1 | contig 14526 bp, 13 predicted proteins | sample MGYA00380335_ERZ1023641 | MGnify/ENA primary metagenome ERZ1023641 (study PRJEB33179, sample SAMN07448970) | human gut metagenome | biome: Human-gut; feature: Human associated habitat; material: Faeces | host: Homo sapiens | place: India: Bhopal | collected... | reverse complement strand
ATAACCGGAGGAGGACTTCTTCACATAATCTGTAGCAATAGATCGGTAGTGACTTGTGCAACAGACTACTTACCCTATGCATGCGCTGTACCAGTGGCAAGTTTTACTGCCTTTCTCTTCGATGGCCTTTTTATCGGAACCACATCTACCCGCTTCATGCTCTTCAGCATGATGGCTGCAACCGCAACATTCTTTCTCATTTTGGAATGTTTTCCTGCGAGCAATAGCACTTTATGGATGGCATTCTTGGCATACCTAGCATGCCGTGGCATAGTGCAAGCCTCACTTTTTCCAAAAGTAAAAAATAAGCTAGGGGGGCTGGCTTCGTAACAGAATAATTCGTAAATTTGCCCTTACATAGACATCTAACTCATCCAGATTATCAAAAAGACGGACAACGTAGCTACGAGTCCATACTAACACATAGAAGAAAAATGGCTAAATTCAAACGTATTCTCCTCAAGCTCAGCGGCGAAAGTCTGATGGGAGAACAGGGTTATGGCATTGACGTGAAACGCCTTAACGAATATGCAGAGCAAATCAAAGAAGCCTTGGAGATGGGCGTACAAATCAGTATTGTCATCGGTGGCGGAAACATCTTTCGCGGATTGAGCGGTGCGGGTAAAGGATTCGACCGCGTAAAGGGCGATCAAATGGGCATGTGTGCCACTGTGATTAATTCGCTAGCTCTAAGTTCTGCACTAGGAGCCATTGGCGTGAAAAGCCGCGTACTCACTGCTATCCGCATGGAACCGATTGGCGAATTTTATAGCAAATGGAAAGCCATTGAAGCAATGGAGCGTGGTGAAGTGGCCATCATCAGTTGTGGCACTGGTAGCCCCTACTTTACCACCGACACTGGGTCTTCGTTGCGCGGTATCGAGACTGAAGCCGATGTTATGCTGAAGGGCACACGCGTAGATGGTGTCTACACTGCCGACCCAGAGAAAGACCCTTCGGCAACAAAGTTCGACGAAATTTCATACGACGAGGTGCTAGCCCGCGGACTCAAGGTAATGGACGTTACGGCCACAGCCATGTGTCGCGAAAACGAACTTCCCATCTACGTATTCAACATGGATGTATACGGCAACCTTAAAAAGGTGCTCAGCGGAGAAAAAATTGGTACATACGTGCACGCTTAACTCACTAACACTTAAACATTCTGTTCTCACGCCATCCCCATGAAGGATGTTAGCCAATGAGAATAGATAACAACGCGTGTTTGTTTCACATTCCTAGATTATTTCTAACAAAGGGACATAGACTCCAATCATGGGGCACATGTCCCTTTGTTTTTGCCCCATGGTAAGAATAACAAGCTACATCAAACACGCATGTGTAACCGTAGTAGAGCAAATCATTGCTTTAATGCACTAAAACAACACGTATTACAAAACATTTTGCTAATTTTGCAGCATATATATTGACAAAAAGAGACAACGAATGGACTTATTTGCTAAAAAGACAGTTGACGAACTCGTGCAAGAGGCAGGAAACGATAGTGGCAAGGGACTTAAACGCGTACTAGGCACGTGGGGGCTCATTGCCCTAGGCGTAGGTGTCATCATTGGTGCCGGACTTTTCTCCGTTACGGGCATCGTGGCCGGCGAGCATACGGGACCTGCCATTATTCTAAGCTTTGCTCTAGCTGCCGTGTGCTGCGCACTAGCTGCACTTTGCTATGCTGAATTTGCTTCGATGATTCCCGTAGCAGGATCGGCTTATACGTACTCTTATTTTACTATGGGCGAACTCGTGGCATGGATTATCGGGTGGGACCTCGTGCTCGAATATGCCTTAGCGGCCATGACGGTAAGTATTTCTTGGAGTCGCTACTTTTGCGTAATTCTCGTCGATAGTGGCATACACCTTCCTATAGAGTGGACGGCATGCCCAGCCGATGGGGGCGTATTCAACCTTCCCGCCACACTGCTCATCGTAGCCTTATCACTCATTCTAATGCGTGGCACAAAAGGAAGTTCTAAGTTCAACGATTTCCTTGTTGTACTCAAAATTGCCGTAGTAATCATCTTCATAGGCATTGGCGTGCGCTATATGCGTGCCGAAAACCTAACTCCATTCCTCCCTGCCAACACGGGGGTATTTGGTGAATATGGATGGTCGGGCGTGTTGCGTGGAGCGGCCATTGTGTTCTTTGCATTCCTTGGATTCGATGCCATCAGCACGGCTGCACAAGAGACAAAGAATCCTCGCCGGAATATGCCTATTGGCATTCTCGGTTCGCTACTTATCTGTACGGTGCTCTATATGGCCTTTGCTTTAGTAATGACGGGCGTGGTGGATTATCATGCTTACAAGGGTGCCGACAGTATTGCTCCCGCAGCCACAGCCATTGCCCACATGGGAAGCGTAAGCCCTGACGGCACGGTAGTTCCAGCCTACCCCTGGCTCAATCGTGGCATTATATTAGCCATTTTAATGGGATATGCCAGTGTTGTATTAGTCACACTCCTTGGACAAAGCCGCGTGTTCTACAGCATGAGCCGAGATGGTTTACTTCCCCCACTCTTCTCGCATCTACACAAACGTTTCCATACGCCTGCACGCAGCAATCTGCTATTTATGACAGTGATTGGACTACTTGCAGGAGTAGTGCCTGCTAGCGTAGCGGGCGAGATGACGAGCATTGGCACACTTTTGGCCTTTTCATTGGTTTGTTTAGGTGTCATTGTCGTACGACGCACACAACCCAATGCCCCACGTAGTTTCAAAACACCCTTCGTACCTTGGATTCCAGCAACAGGTGTGCTTTGCTGTGTGAGCATGATGCTTTTCCTCCCCGCTGACACATGGATTCGCCTTGTCATGTGGATGCTCATTGGCCTCGACGTTTATTCTTCCTATGGTGTGCGTCATAGCCACATTGGTGATGGAACGGATCGACGACATGGACAGACGGTGCTCAATGCTATTGACATTTTTGTAGCCGTGCTATGCATCATCACCGCCCTTTGGCACCAACAGACATTGGGATGGGAGGCCGACAAGACTCTCTTCTGGATTGGTACATTATTTGGTCTCATACATATTTTCTATTATCTGGTAAGGAGTTTCCGCCCTGCCACGGTGAACAAAAAAGAGTAAGAGGCTAAAGCCACCAAAGAAACATAATATATCTAGGGATTGACTATCCTATAAAACAAAAAACTAAATGGACTTATTCGTTAAAAAAACAGCAGCCGAACTTCTTCACGAAGCAGAAAACGAAGGAGGCAGAGGCTTAAAGCGCGTCCTCGGCCCAGGAGGCTTGATAGCCCTCGGTGTGGGCGTCATCATCGGTGCAGGACTTTTCTCTGTCACGGGCATTGTGGCAGGCGAACATACAGGTCCAGCCATTGTCATTAGCTTTGCACTAGCAGCCATTGCTTGTGCGCTTTCTGGCCTTTGCTATGCAGAGTTCGCTTCCATGCTCCCCGTATCGGGATCAGCTTACACATATTCCTATTTTACCATGGGGGAACTCGTGGCGTGGATTATCGGATGGGATCTCGTGCTCGAATATGCCGTGGCGGCTGTAGCCATCAGTATCTCGTGGAGCCGATATTTCTGCATTATGATGTCAGACATTGGCCATCCACTTCCCATAGAGCTCACGGCATGCCCTTCCGATGGGGGTGTGTTCAATCTGCCCGCGGCCTTACTCGTCATCCTACTATCATTCATTTTAATGAGAGGAACTGCGGGTAGTTCTAAGTTCAACGATCTCATGGTTGTGCTCAAAATCTCCGTGGTACTTGCCTTCATCTTTATCGGGTTCAAGTATATCAAAGCCGACAACCTTACACCTTTCATACCCGCCAACACTGGCAACTTTGGCGATTACGGATGGTCGGGAATCTTGCGCGGCGCTGCCATCGTATTTTTTGCTTATATCGGCTTCGATGCTGTGAGCACTGCGGCACAAGAAACAAAAAATCCGCGCCGGAACATGCCTATCGGCATTCTCGGTTCGCTCATCATCTGCAGCATACTTTACATGATATTCTCCTTCGTCATGACGGGAGTGGTAGACTATCACGAATATATTGGTGCAGACAGCATTGCTCCAGCAGCAACAGCCGTAGCTCATATGGGGCCGACTCTCTCGGATGGAACGATTGTACCAGCCTATCCTTGGCTTAACCGCGGCATCATCGTAGCAATTCTGTTAGGCTATGCTAGTGTGGTAATGGTGATGATGCTCGGACAAAGCCGCGTGTTCTATAGCATGAGCAAAGATGGCCTACTCCCGCCCATTTTCTCTCACCTACACAAACGTTTTCACACTCCCGCACGCAGCAACATGCTATTCATGGTGATTATCTGCGTACTCGCTGGCCTTGTTCCGCCCGATGTTGCTGGTGAGATGACAAGCATCGGTACACTTTTCGCTTTTTCTCTCGTATGTCTTGGCGTTATTGTAGTGCGTCGCACACAACCCGATGCTCCTCGTGGATTCAAAACTCCCTTCGTGCCTTGGATTCCATCTGCAGGAGTTGTTTGCTGTGTGGGAATGATGCTATTTCTCCCAGCCGAAACGTGGATTCGCCTCGTGATATGGATGATTATCGGACTAGACATTTATTCTTTTTATGGCGTAAAACATAGCGTCGTGGGCGGTGGGAGCATTCGACGCCATGGCCAAAGCATTTTAAGTTGTATCGGTGTGTTCATATCCATCCTCTGCATCATCACTGGTTTCTGGCACCAACAAACCGTAGGCTGGCATGAGAATCGCATCCTAATGTGGACGGCTGTCATTTTCGGTGTAGTACACATTTTCTTTTATCTCGTCAGAGGTGTAAGACCTGCACACTAATTTTCCCAAACAAACAATAGGAAGGTCCCCTTTCACACCTGAAATTTTCTATCCGGCCATCGCACAATATAAAGCAAGAAGCTGATATTATTTAAGGGTGGTTCTATAATTTCCAAAATTTATAGAACCACCCTATATATATGGTCTCATGCTTCGTTGGAGGGGAGAGTATCCTAATGTTCCACACTCCCCAATATTTTCCTATACACGAGTTCCCAATCTTTTGATCCAATAAATGAGTGCAATAAAGCCTAGGATAGCCCCCGCATAGCCAATGTAGGAAATGTCTGCATGATCGCATATTTGTCCGCCAAAGAAGGCTCCGCTTCCAATACCAAGATTGAAGATGCCTGAAAAGATTGACATGGCCACTGAAGTACTCTCTGGAGTAGTAATAAGTATTATGTTGGATTGCATTGCCACATTATAGGCTGTAGCAGCCATTCCCCACACTGCACATACCACAATGAGCAATGAGGTGCTGAACGATGTGGGAGTAAGTAACAACAGACACACAACCATAAGGGCAACTACCCAAGTGATAAAAGCCTTCCGATTGCGACTATAATAACGAGAGAAAGCTAGACTTCCCAAAAAGCCCGCACCACCAAAAATCATCAGCGCTGCAGTCACTAACGAATCGGACATATGTGCCACTTGTTTTAGGAATGGCTCAATATAACTATAGCCTATATAATAGGCCGTTGACACGAGAAGAGTAAAAATATATGTTCCAATGATACCTTTTTGATTAAGCAACGCTGGGAGTTTCCTTACAGAGAAACCTCCTCTACTCGGCACTATGGGGAGTTTTAGCGCGGTATAACAAAAGGTAAAGGCTGAAAAGATTCCAATGCTTAAGAATGTCATACGCCATCCTACATGCAATCCTATGATACGGCCTAGGGGCATGCCGAGTATCATCGCTACCGAAGACCCCGTCACCACCATGCTGAGGGCCAAAGATCTGTGCTTTTCAGGCACGATGCGCACTGCAATAGGCGAAATAATTGACCAAAAGATGGAATGAGTACATGCCACACCTATTCGCGACAGCATCAACATGCCAAAGCTATCCGACAAGAAAGCCATTACCTGAAATGCGGTAAATAGTCCTAACAACCACAACATGAGGCGACGCATTTCCATCTTCGACACCATTATCATCAAAGGAAGCGAAAGCAACATCACCACCCAAGCATAAACGGAGATGAGCATGCCTACACTCGCCTTTGTAAGGTGAAATTCTGTTTGTATATCTGTGAGCAACCCTATAGGTACAAACTCAGAAGTATTGAATATAAACGTGGAAAAAGTGAGCGAAATAAGTGACAACCAATGCGACAAGGACATTTTTTCGGACATAATTACATGAATATAAAATAATTGTAATAAAGAATATCACACCGACAGAACACAATAATGGCTCTTATCAGACTCGGAAATAGTTTAGTATAAAGTTTTATGCGATGCAAAGTTACAGAGAACTTGCACAACTCTAGCAAAATTTCTTTTTAAAAAGACAGGCTTTATACATAAAAGGACTGACATCCTTTTTTCTTTAGCGTAAACGCATTATATTTGCGTGCATAAATTTATTCTTCTACTCAAATACGCTATACAATGATACTAGCTTCCATAAAAGATGCTGCACGCATCGCACCGCTCCACCCAGCTTTCCAAATGGTATTTGACTACGTGGCAACGCACGATTTGCTTCACGCTCCCGCCGGACGTATCACGCTAGACGGCGAAAAGGTATTTATCAATGTTGACGATGCACTACTTCGTAAACAAGAAGAACAATCTCTAGAAATTCACCGCCGCTATATTGATATTCATTTTCCACTAAGCGGAAATGAACGTGTGGGTTGGACTCCCCTAAACGAACTACACGTTGAGAGCCAAGCACCATTCGACACCGAACGCGACTTTGCTCTTTTTCCCCAACAAGCCAAAACGTACTTCACTGCTACCCCTGGCGACTTCTACATAATGTTCCCTGAAGATGCACACGCCCCCATCATTGGCAGCGGTTCTCTACGCAAAATTATTGCCAAAGTGATACTATAAAGTAAATATCCGTTAGGGCGTAATAAGTACAAATATTTTATCAATATCCCCCTTTGAAAATCTTAGTTATTTTCAAAGGGGGATATGCTCGTTATTATGGATGAATGCCAATCAAGCTTGCTTGAATTGCTGAGACGCAGCCGATAATGGCGATAAAAGTCCACTAAACTTGAATTAATCATTTCTATATAGGCATTCAAGTTACGCGAAAAGACCATTCATGTTATCGTCCTTCGGTCGAAGGACGCATGTCCTTCGGTCGGGGGACGCACGTCCTTCGGTCGAGGGACGCATGTCCTTCGGTCGAAGGACGATGACTTAGATAACGTTCTAAGAAAACTTCAACGGCCTTTTAGCTTAACAACAATATACTTAAAGAGGGCACTGCAACGCACTGGTTAGACAACTACTATCGAAGTTTCAGATTCTGCACGCTTAAGTTTAAACCGAGACTTGAATTACTAATTACAGGTTGGGTAAGACAACATTATTTATCTTCGCAGCGTAATCACCTCTATTTTAGGCCAAGCTCCTAGACGATATGGCACATTTCCACCAATTCCTGTAGAAACAAAGAGCTTTTGAGAACCTTCACGATAAAGGCCGCCCCACTCAGGCATAAACCATGCAGCGGGAGAGAAACTTCCCACCTGCATCTGAAGAGCATGAGTATGACCAGAAAGTGTAAGGTCGATATCCGTGCGTCCTACTACTCCATGGCGCCAATGCCAAGGATCGTGACTAAGAAGTACGACGCAGCTATGCGATGGCACTCCTTGTAAGGCGCGAGAAAGGTTTCCTCTCTCTGGGAATGGCGGTTTTCCAACATTCTCTACACCTGCCACATGAAGTGTGTCGTCGCCTCTTACAATATCATGATGAGCATTACGCAAAAGCAGCCAACCCATTTGAGCCTGCATACGGGCGATATGCTCCACTTCATCAGCTTGCTGTTTGGGAGTGAGACCGGGCTGATATTGGCAATAATCGTGATTTCCCAATACGGAAATCACGCCATCACGTGCTTGAAGATGATTTAGTATATCGAGATAAGGAAGCATTTCGGCCGATGCTGTGTTGACAATATCTCCAGTGAACACTATCAAATCGGGCTTTTGCTGATTGACACTATCTACAAGAGCACGCACTACCTGGCCATTATCGGCATAAGTGCCAAGATGAAGATCGGAGATCTGCACCACACGATAGCCATCAAAGGCTGATGGAAGATGCTTGAGATGCACTGTCACATGATTCGTCCGTAACATGCGCCATCCCCATCCTGTTCCATACACTTGTACGGCTGCCATAAGTACAGAGAATGCAATGGCTACACGATGCACCACAAGAAGTGATGATGGATGATGCCACACGAGGCCCCGCCCCAAAAGATCGGCTACGACAAACACGAGTTTGGGCACCGCCACACAAATGATCAATATAAAGGCCCATTGCATGAGCGGCATCGAGCGAACTTGTAGTATGAGGCCGAGCATACAAAGTAGCGTCAAGGCGGTAGGCAGCATCACGAGGAATGTACGCCAAAAGCCCGACTGAACTTTGGTGAAATTCCACCAAATGAACAAGTCGGGCAGTATGAGTAGTAACAATAAGAGTACGAAGAAACGAAACATTTTGCCTTACTTTTTGCTTTGTTGTTCTTGCCACTTTTCACGGGCGAACTCCTGCATATCGGTAACGGTATCCTTCTCGTCGACGATTTCCATGCCAAGCATTGTTTCGATCACATCCTCCATTGTGACAAGACCACGGAAACATCCATACTCATCGATAATCACGGAGATATGTTCCTTTTTAGCCAAAAGCTGCTCCCATATTTTCGACACATTTTCTGTTTCCTGGAAAGAGAGCACTGGACGCATAATATCAGAAAGTCGTAGGTCGAACTTATCTTCGGCAAGTTTCTCAAGTATGCTCTGGCGCAATACGTAGCCTTTAATGTAGTCGTCGTTCTCATCGTTGTATACAGGGATACGAGAGAATTGCCGATAGGCTTCGTTTTGATAAAATTCGCGCAACGTCATGCTTTCCTCAGCCATTTCTACGACGGAACTCGGCGTCATAATGTCGCGAGCCTTCACATCGTCTAGTTTGAGGAGGTTTTGAATCATTCTATTTTCCTTCTTCTCGAACACGCCTTCCTCTGCTCCCACTGTAACCATAGCCGAGACTTCTTCACGGCTTACAGTAGCCTGCTGTTTCTTACCTGAAAACACGTGGGTAATCAGCTCCGCCATGAGTACGAGCGGATATGTGATAATAACCAATGCGTGGATAACTCGCGCACAAGGAATGGACATTGATCGCCAATGGGCAGCACCGATGGTTTTCGGAATAATTTCCGAGAGAACAAGGATTAGCAATGTTAAGATGGCCGATGTCAGAGCAAAGAAATCCGAGCCAAACACTTCTGCGCTCTGAGCTCCTACGCCTGCAGCACCCACAGTGTGTGAGATGGTATTGAGCGAGAGTATAGCAGCGATAGGCTTATCAATGTCTTGCTTGTATTTTTTCAGCAGTGCGGCACCAGGACGATTCTCTTTTTCAAGCATTGACACGAACGACATGGGCACCGAAAGAAGCACGGCTTCAAGGATGGAACATAAAAACGAGATGCTTAGCGCACCAATAAGATATAGGAGTAATAGCCCCATGGAAGAATGATTTAGTTATACATAAACCCCGTCCGCTCCGTTTGTAAAATCCATACGTAAACTACGGACTTACAGCCTTATGAGCCATGAGTCCTCGGACATGCCTTGCATATTCACGATTCCACACCGCAAGCTTGGCCACAGTTAGGGAAGCTATATTTGTGCTACAATGCGAAAGATAACACTTGCACAAGCTTTCAACTATTTCGCATGCAAACTTACTGAAAATCTTTGGAATAACCGAGAAAAGAGGTTGAAATGTCACTGAAATGGCTATCATTAAAGCGTTTACAGTGCCAATTGAAGCCAACTGCAAAAAACGGGGAACGCAAAGGAAAGCAGTTCCATGAAGCAGAAAGGTTTTCAAATCGTTACCCGAAGTAGGATGCATTTTTAACGCTTCCTGCAATGATTGCGCCGTTCTGCGCCGATTTGCTTATCAAGGTCTAACTCGTTGAGTAATAACTTTGCAAACAAAAAACGAGTATGGCAAGAAGTACATTCAAAGTGCTGTTCTACGTGAACGGTAGCAAGGAGAAAAACAGTGTTGTCCCCATCATGGGGCGAGTGACAATCAACGGGACTGTGGCGCAGTTCAGTTGCAAGCAGAGTGTCCCGGAAACGCTTTGGGACATCAAGGGCAACCGAGCCAAAGGCAAGAGCAAGGAGGCACGGGACATTAACCTCGCTTTGGACAACATCAAGGCACAAATCATCAAGCACTACCAGCGCATATCCGACCGTGAAGCGTTCGTAACTGCGGAAATGGTGCGCAATGCCTATCAGGGTATCGGCAGCGAGTACGAGACACTTCTCAAAGCGTTCGACCGTGAGAACGAGGTGTTCAAGAAGCGTGTCGGCAAGGACAGGGTAATGGCAACGTACCGTTCACGGGTGGTGGCAAGAAACCATGTGGCAGCGTTCATCAAGTCTGTCTACAGACGGACGGATATGTCCATGCTGGAGATTACGCCCGACTTCATCAAGGAGTTTGCCGCCTACCTCTCAACGGAAGCAGGACTGCATAACGGGACGATATGGGAAAAGTGCATGTGGCTGAAAGGTGTAGTCATGCGTGCGCACTTCAACGAACTGATACCGAGAGATCCGTTTGCCCAGTTCCACATCAGCCCGAATGTAAAGGAGCGTGAATACCTGAACAGAAGACGAGCTGAAAGCGTTAATGACGCACGAGTTCGGGGATGCAAAACTGTCCTATATCCGTGATATTTTCGTTTTCGCCAGCTTCACCGCCCTTTCTTTCGTGGACATCAAGGAACTGACCAATGACAACATCGTGGAAGTGAACGGTGAGAAGTGGATATTGTCCAAACGGCACAAGACGAAAGTGCCGTTCCAAGTGAAACTGCTGGATATACCCTTGCAGATAATAGAGCGTTACCGCTCCTTGCAAGATGACAAGCTTGTTTTTCCCAATCTCAACTACTGGTCTATCTGCAAACCTCTGAAAAAGGTGATGAAAGAGTGCGGGATAATAAAGGACATCTCATTTCATTGTGCAAGACATGGCTTTGCAACGTTGGCTTTGAGCAAGGGTATGCCTATTGAGAGCGTGAGCCGTGTATTGGGGCACACGAACATAGTCACGACCCAAATCTACGCAAAAATCACAACGCAGAAGTTGGACAACGACCTTACGATGCTCGGCAACAGGCTGAACCAATCGTTTAACAACGTATCAATGGCAGGACAATGAAAAGGAATATCATCGAAATCACTGAACACGGTACGGTAATTATACCAAGTGAAACGGCATGGATGAGCGAAGCGGAACTTGTCAGCCTGTTCGGGGTTATTGCCCCAACCGTCCGTGCAGCAATCAAAGCAGTCTATAAAAGCGGAATACTGAAAGTGCATGAAGCGCAACGGTATATCCACCTATCGGACAAAATCGGTGTGGATGTTTACAGCCTTGAAATGGTTGTCGCTCTCGCTTTCCGCATTAACTCATACGGAGCGGAACGGGTGCGCAATACCATACTTGAAAGGCTGTACTTGCGAAAAGAGGAAACAAGCATCTTCTTTTCGCTGGGAAATGGAATAGAAGAGCCTAAATATCAAGCATAACGTGTATTGATATGACGACATGAAGTAATGAAACCGATGCGTATTCCCATTGCCGACAATGTATCCATATACATAATTGGGTAGGCGTATTGTCATTCATTCACAGGAATGTGGCAATCCCGAAGAAGCACCCCTCTATAACGGTTGTTTCTTCGGGATTTTTGTTGTCATGTTCTCCGATATGCTGCAAGTTTTTCATTCCGTGTGTTTTTTGCGCCATTCTGCCGTGATTTGCGTATCAAGGTTTCAAACAGCCCTCTCTAACTTTGCATACGATTATTTATCAACCATTTAAGCGTATGAACAATGAGTAAATCAGACATCTGCAAGGAGGAGTTTATCCGAGTGGGTACAACCCTCTACAAGTTAGTGAACCAGCCCCGACTGAACGGCGGCTATGTGAAGAAACGCATCGTGTGGAACAACGAGACCCTGCGGCAGGACTATGGTAAGCACTTTCTCGCCACCGTCCCCAAGTATGACGGTTTCTGCACCGTGCCTGACCATGTGAATTACCGTCCGATAGTGGACAAGTTCCTGAACCTCTATGAACCGATAGACCACAAGCCGATGGAGGGTGATTTTCCCTCTATCCGTTCGTTGGTGGAGCACATCTTCGGAGAACAATACGAGTTGGGTATGGATTACCTGCAACTGCTATACCTGCAACCCATTCATAAGTTGCCAATCTTACTGTTGGTATCGGAAGAACGCAACACAGACAAAAGCACGTTCCTGAACTTTCTGAAAGTCTTGTTTCAGAACAACGTGACATTCAACACCAACGAGGACTTCCGCAGCCAGTTCAATTCCGATTGGGCAGGGAAGCTCCTTATTGTGGTGGATGAAGTGTTATTGAACCGCAGGGAGGACAGCGAGCGGTTAAAGAACCTCAGTACCACATTATCCTACAAGGTGGAATCCAAAGGAAAAGACCGTGATGAGATTGCGTTCTTTGCCAAGTTCGTGCTGTGTTCCAACAACGAGTATCTGCCCGTCATCATAGACGCAGGGGAAACTCGCTATTGGGTGCGGAAGATAGACCGCTTGCAGTCGGATGATACCGACTTCTTGCAAAAGCTGAAAGCGGAAATACCTGCTTTCCTCTATTATTTGCAGCGCAGGCAGCTATCCACCGAGAAAGAGAGAGCCGTATGTGGTTTGCCCCGTCATTGCTGCATACCGAAGCCTTGCAGAAGATTATCCGCAGCAACCGCAACCGATTGGAGATTGAGATGAGCGAACTTATACTTGACATCATGGCAAGCACAAGTATCGACACTTTCTCTTTTTGCTGCAACGACATTCTCACGTTGTTGACAAGCACATATGTCAAGGCGGAGAAGCACCAAGTGAGAAAGGTATTGCAGGAGTGTTGGAAACTGACACCGGCCCACAACACCCTCACATATACCACCTACCAAGTGGACTACAACCGTGAATGCCGTTACTCCCCACTTCGCAGGACAGGAAGGTATTACACCGTGACAAGAGCGTTTTTAGAAGCACTATGATTATTTTGATGAAATGATGAATGAGTATATAAAAGCATTGGAATACAGACTACTGCATTCTCATCAACCCTTCATCAAAGACATTTCACAGATGAAAAGAGAAAGAACCCATCAATATTCTTTCTCTTTCGGTGAATGTTTTGATGAAAGTATGATGAGAGGCTATCATATTGATATACAACAAGAATATTATCTCGTTCATCAAATCATCGCTTTATCAACCATCTTCAAATCCGTAGGAATATACATTATGAACATTCAAGAAGCAAAAACAATCAGACTGGCAGACTATCTGCAAAGTTTGAGCTATAGCCCCGTCAAGCAGCAGGGCAAAAGCCTTTGGTACAAATCCCCGTTCAGGGAAGAAACAGAAGCCTCGTTCAAGGTAAACACCGAACTCAACCAATGGTATGATTTTGGAACGGACAAGGGCGGCAACATCATCGCATTGGCGCAGGAACTCTACGGTTCGGACTATGTGCCTTACCTGCTTGGCAAGATAACGAAGCAAGTACCGCACGTCCGTCCCGTGTCTTTCTCTTTTTGCCAGCAGGCATCCGAACCGAGTTTCCAACATTTGGAGGTTAGAGAGCTCACTCACCCTGCATTGCTCCGCTACTTGCAGGAACGTGGAATAAACACTGCATTGGCGCAAGCGGAATGTAAGGAACTTCACTTCGTTCATAACGGCAAGCCTTATTTCGCCATCGGGTTCCCGAATGTAGCTGGAGGCTATGAGGTGCGCAACCGTTTCTTTAAGGGCTGCACCGCCCCAAAGGACATCAGCCATATCCGAAAGTCGGGAGAGCCGAGGGAGAAATGCCTCGTGTTCGAGGGGATGACGGACTATCTTTCATTCCTTACCTTGCGGATGAAGAACTGCCCGACCATGCCCAACCTTGACAGACAGGATTACGTTATTCTCAATTCCGTTTCCAATGTTTCCAAAGCCATAGACGTGCTACACGAGTATGAGCGCATACACTGTCTGCTTGACAATGATGAAGCAGGGCGGAAAGCGTATTGGGAACTGGCAGGAGAGTTTGCCGGACGTATTAGGGACTTCTCCCAAAACTACAACGGGCACAAAGACCTGAACGACTACCTGTGCGGTAAGCCCTTGTCCCAATCGGCAGAGCAGATGAAACAGGAGAAGTAAGTCCAATCCGCAAGGCGGATGATGCAGCCACCGAAAAAGCGAGGGCTGAAGATGTAGGGAAAGGAATGCTTGCAGCGACACGGATATTTGCCAACGGAAAATGCCGTAGCTTATTAGGGAATTTTCCGAGGCGCATTGCAAGCAACGCTGATACAACGCCGATACAACGTCAAATCTCATGCAACAATCAAAACG
>ERZ1023641.323-NODE-323-length-14561-cov-8.102440_pt1 | contig 14561 bp, 12 predicted proteins | sample MGYA00380335_ERZ1023641 | MGnify/ENA primary metagenome ERZ1023641 (study PRJEB33179, sample SAMN07448970) | human gut metagenome | biome: Human-gut; feature: Human associated habitat; material: Faeces | host: Homo sapiens | place: India: Bhopal | collected... | reverse complement strand
CGTGATTTGCCTCACCCTTTCAGTATGGACGGTGTAGTGCGCAAAGACGATACGCTTCAAGCCAAGGCTGTGCGTGAAGCCGTTACAAATATGGTTATTCATTCCGATTTTATGGTGAATGGAGTGCTGAAAGTTGAAAAGTATGACGATTGTTTTGTTCTGACCAATCCAGGACTTCTGAAACTGCCTATTGAGCAGATTTACGAAGGTGGCGAGTCAAAGGCACGTAATCAGCGTATGCAGAATATGTTCCGCATGATAGGCTATGGAGAGAACCTTGGCTCGGGTTTTCCACTCATTCTAAATGCATGGAATGAAAAGCATTGGATAAAGCCTGAGTTACAGGAACAGCCTGAACTTATGCAAGTAAAATTGACATTACATATTCAAAACGATGTCTCATATAGTTCATCGAATGACCCAATAAATGACCCAATAAATAACCCAATAAATGACCCAATAAACTTGACCGAGAGGCAGAAGATGATTTTGCGGATGTTCTCAGAAGAAAAGAATCTAAGCAGAGAAAGGCTTTGTGAGAAAACAGGATTGTCAGATGCCACCGCCAAGCGTGAAATAGCATTTCTCAAAAAAACTGGCTATTTAGAACGTGTCGGCAGTTTCAAGAGTGGATATTGGAAAGTGTTATCAAAATAATTGTATTTTGAGCCAAATGTTCAATGAATGGGAAATACCATTGAACATTTGGACTCATTATTCACCGTCCACGTCGCACCCTATACTTCGCTGGTCGCATCATCGCAGCCGATACTGCAATGCACCTGCGCCACCAATGATCATCGTCTTCATCCTTGTCACGTCCCTAACCAGAGCCAGGCGAACCGCCACCGCCACATGATTCTGCATAGGTCGTTGCCTCATGGATATAGCTAAGCGAAAGAAGCATGGTGCAGTTGATGATTGAGTTGCAGTTTCGCATCAAGTCGGAATAGCCTGACTCGTTTAGAATTTCCTGCTGACGGTCGGTGAACGTAGAAACAAGAGGCTCTAAGGAAGAAACAAGCATACTGTTAAAAGTGGCAAGCATATTTCTTTGAAGTTTAACTGAGTGCAAGTTCCGTTCTTCACCAAGGAGTTCTTTCATTCTGCTGTGCTCGTATTACATTTCAGCAAGTCTTTGTTTGGTCTCTGTAATCGTAGCGTTGGCATCGTCAAGCATCTTCTGTCGAAGAGCAAATATCCTTTGTCATGCAAAGATGAGAGTTGTCCGCTCCTTTTTCAAGACTTACCTTCTTCCCTATTACTTAATTCAGTGGTTCACGCATGCACTGGGCAACCCCGTGAAATTCCCTGTGCAGAGTTATGAGAACAGGCTGCTGTCTCGCTTGCTATCTCGCCGCCCCCGTGGAGAGGGCTCCCGTGCTACCTCGCCCGTGGCCGAAGGTGATGCGCGTGCCAATCGTCAGCGGGTGAGCCTTGTGATCCCCGACAACGACCTTCACCGCCCGGAATATTTCAACCACCTCTCCGTGCGTGCGAGTGCTCAGATGGCCGAAGCCATTGACACGCTCTTCCGGCTTCATCTGTGGAGTGAGTGTGTATGCTTGAATCATTCTCGGCAGGGGCTCAATCAAGGGATCGATCAATGGTGCCGTAGGCAGGGCATCAGTATAGAGTAGCGAGGCAGTGCGTCAGAAGTTCTACCGCATGCGGCGTGCCTATGAGCGCGATGGTATCATCCTCGGCGAAAAGCATCGCAGAAGATACCACGCGAGTGTGAAGAAATGAACAGAGTTTGGAGGTTAATTGGGAGTTTGGGAGGTTCTAAAATGGCTGAAGCATTCTTTATAACCCTAGCCACAGACACGATCATCGACATCATCTCTGCACCGCTATACAGCGCTCTCCTGCAGAGCCAATACCAGCCGCTCAAGGTGGACAACCCGAATCTCTATACGCTACTGCTCAACGATTCGCGCAACCTCTACATCGACACCTCCGACATCCGATCTAACGAACTCGGAGGCCTCTTTCTCAACGCCTGCACAGGCCTCTACTTCCTACTCGCCATCGACGAGCCCACCGACCTACAATTCAACCCCGAAGAATGGAACACTCCGAACAAAGCCTCTACCTCCGCGCCTGGCGAGACAAAATGATCCAAATCTGGCAAGACCGCCTCGACCTACTCGGAGTGCACGATACAGGAGCACTGCGACGAAGCGTACAAGCCGGAGCCACAGACCTCACACCAGGCAAGCAAAATCTCACATTCCGATTCCTCGAATACGGGATCTACGTAGACCTCGGCGTAGGCAACGGCTACCGCCACGACAACGGAGGCGACCTCAAGTTCCTCGGCAAGGCCTACCGAACGCTGCACCACATGGGCAAGCCCCGAGAACGCCGACCATGGTTCAATCGCTCATGGTACATCTCCGTAGAAGTGCTCAAAAACCACCTCGCCAACATCCTCGGCGACCAATTCGCAGGAGCTTTCGATAACCTCACAGACAGGCAGAGAGGGTGATAAAAAAGCAGCAGCCGTGTGTGTCCCGTTAAGGAAAAAATGCTACCTTTGCCACAACATAACCCCTAAAACCTTACACATCATGCCATTTTTCCTAACAGTACTCGCCCTCCTCGCCATCTGGATTCTATACGGAACCATACGCATGGCCATCGACCCCAAATATAGGGAAGAGCAAATAGCCCAAGCAAAAAAAGGCAAGAACGCCTCCGATGAATACTACGAACAACGATACAACTATTGGTACGACCAATCCTACAATACCATCCACGGAATGTTCAAGCACAGCCAAAGGGATAAATACGCCCACCGCAAAGCGATGAAAGACATCGAAAAAAATTATTATAGATAAGCCCCCTTCTCGTAAGCATCCCATTCAAGCCGTATTGAATGGGATGCTTACATTAAGACAATACCAATCTGGATATCGGTTACATACAAAAACTCACATCAGATGCAAAAGTTGCATTGATGTGAGCCTTTTTAGCGTTAATTACTTGCACTAAGGCTAGTACAAATCTCATATAGACGTAGATTACTTATTTACGCTACCAGCGAGTTCAGAACCGGCCTTAAACTTTACTACCTTCTTTGCGGGGATAGTAGTCTTTTCACCCTTAGCAGGGTTATAAGCTTCACGAGCGGCACGTTCATTTACAGAAAATGTACCAAAGCCTGGGATGCTTACCTTATCACCGCCCTGAAGAGCACCAGAGATAGCTTTGAGAGTTGCTTCGAGAGCTTTCTTAGAATCTGCCTTGCTCAAACCTTCGGCTGCAATGGCATTTACGAGTTCAGTCTTGTTCATAAATAAAGTATAAATTAAATGATTGTCGATTTAGGGAGCCACACTAACATGCCTTATCTCAAAAGGGAAAAAGCTTTATCACTATAGAATGTCCATTGTACAGAGCACAACAAATATCCGAAGAGAATGCCACATTTCCCATGCTGTGGCCATTGTAGGCACTTGTTTCATAAGCAAAAATAGTGTATGGCGGGTGAAGTTGCAAGTATTTTTTACTTTTTTTGTTGCATAACGGCAAAAAAAATGCTTTTCGTGCCCATAAACGCCACCATTGGAGGTATTTCTTACTCATTTACAGACTAAAATGTTTCTATGCCACATGGCTTATATTGCTTTTTTCAAGAAGTCTGCGCACTCGTCACTGGTGGTTCGGTAGTGCTACCGACTTTTTAAATAATAACCACCTTTGAGGCTGCACTTTGTTTACCATCGGCAGTGGCCACCATGAGGTAATATAATCCAGCACCAACGCGCTGTCCCGTATTTTGCTGCGTAAGGTCCCATTGCCAACTACCGCCTACTGCGTTTCCTCTCGCCACGAGTTGTCCACCTGTGGTCATCACCTTTACTTCTGCTCCTTGCGGAATACCACTTATGGTGACCACTCCGCTATATTCTGGACGAACAGGGTTGGGATATACCTTTATATTGTTCTTCCTAAGCGTGGAGATGGGAGCTGTCACATTTGTACGATAGCTACAAAGTCCTTCGTCGGTAGCGATATAAAGCACACCTGTTGCATCATCGATTTTTAGGTCGAAGATATTGTTGGAGAGAATCGGTGTGTCATCTGTTGTAAAATGACTAATGATTTCTGTCCCATCCGCACTTACAAGATAGAGGCCACCTCCCATCGTACCAATCCACTTACGATTGCCTCCATCTACAGCCAAAGCCGAAGTGGTAACGCCTGTAAGCAAATAGTCGGCATAGTTCGTTCCATCATTGCGAGGCACCTTGGGCTGGTTCACTGTGAATCCCGAGGCGGAAAACATCATTTCGGGATCTTCTATTTCAAACACACCCTCTGAGCATCCTATCCAAATATGCTGATTCTTATCCTCCACTATGGCATAAACTCCCGTAAGCGAACAAGTGGTTCCATCTTCATTCACCGCTGAATTTCGGAATTTGCTACGGTCATCGCGTTGATTGCTAATGGTGCCGTTATAGTCGAGACAGAAGAAGCCACTCGTTTGCTCTGACGTACTGACGCGCACGTTTCCCCAGAGCCATCCACGTGAGTCGAACATAAGTTTTTCGGCATAATTCTGTTGCTTCGTGTCATCGGTGAAGATACGCTGCCATGAGCCATCCGTCTTTTTCACCACGAGGATTGTGTCACAATAGTTGTTAGTAAACCAGAGATTTCCTTCTGCATCATAGACACATCCTCCAATGAGGGCATACTTGTTGCGCGAGCTATAATCCACTTTTTCGGGTTTCTTTATCGGACTATTATCGCAATTATAGAGCATTGAGAACTTATCACCTTTGTATTCATACAATCCATTGGCATAACTTGATACCATGGCATGATTGTCCTCGCGCGGATCAAATGCCACGTGGCTTAGGTTTTTGTAAGCAGCATTTAAGCCACAACCATCCCAGTTTTGCTCACTAATGATACGATCTTCTTCCATGTCGTTCCAGCTATTACCATCGTAGCGACCAAAGAATCCCTCATATCGTCCACTGCCGCCTACTCGGCCACCGCATACATACAAGTTGCCATTATTGATTGCCACGGAGAAGCTTCCACTGTGGCGCGGACCAAATCCACCGATACTTCCTTCGGGTTGCGTCAGAGCGCCTTGTCCCTTAGGTGCAGTGTATACTTTCAATCCACCGTAGCCACAGGCCGCCAATATTTTTCCACTACTCAAGCTCGCTATCGCATAGGGAGCCTCGTTCATGCTAATGTCACTATAATCTACCTCGGGAGCGTCGGCATGATACACGAGTACATGACCAGGCAACGCAAACTGCATTACCTTTCCGTTAATTGACGCCAATGTCATCACCCAGTCTGTAATGTGATGTACACTTACCTGCCCCTCTGCATCCACCACGAGTCGGTTCAATCCCGATCTGACATTGCCATCAGTGCTGCCTTGAGAGGTGAGCAGATAAATGCTTCCATCCACGCTAACAAGCATCTGATTCACTGTGACAGAAGGAATCTTCACCGTCCAGCCCGACAGACTGTATAGATTGTCTGTGAGCAGTGCACTATAGATGGCTCCCGACTTCGAGGCATAAATACGCTTTCCTACCACTACGGCATCACTCACGCCACTGCCTATGGCATAGTTACCCTGTACCTCGCGACGAGCCAAGTTGATGAGCACTATGCCATGGTCGGTAGAGAGCGTGGCCCAATCGCCGCTAACATTGATTTTATTCACCTGTAACTGATAATCCGTGAAACTTTTCACCTGCGGAATATTCACTATACTAAATTCTCCAGTGCCAGCATCACCATCTTTAGGATAGATAAGATCGATATTATTATCATCATAGAGCGTTACGAGACACTTCTGCGTATCGCTCCACCCAATGTAGCGCACATTAAAGCCCGAAAGCGGACATGAGAGTTTGTCGATGGTGAAGGTTGATTGACTTTCTGCATCGTAGGCAAGCAGATGTCCGTTGAACACGGCATAAACATTATTGCCACTTGCCACCACTTGCGTAGCGTTTTGATAAGATAAATAGTAGTTCCACCGCGACTGTGCCACGGAGGTAAACGAATAAAGAAGTAGGAATAAAAGAAACAGCGTCTTCTTCATAATCGCATGGGTTGTAAGGTGCTGTGATTATTATTGTGTGCTTTAAAAGCAGAATAGCAGGAATCTATGTCCTGCTATCTACTATATGAATAGGTGTGTGCACTCTGCTTGAGGCAAATCGTTGTTTAGATGAGAGGAAACATCAGTCAATAATATAATAACGCATCAAGCTTATTCATTATTGTATGAGGCACTATCATAAATCTAGCGCATGCGTATCCTCCGAAGCGTATGAGTCCTATCAAGAAGAGAAAGCTTACTTGCTTTGCAAGAAATCTACTAGTCGAGCCACAGCGCGTGCTCGATGAGATATTTTGTTTTTTACCTCTGTGCCGAGTTCGGCAAAGGTTCTTCCCGTATCTTCGGGTATAAACACGGGATCGTAGCCGAATCCCTCGTTACCACGTTTCTCCGTGGCAATCTCGCCTCGAACCACCCCTTCAAACACATGTTCTTCACCATCCTTTATCAGCGCGATGGCGGTGCGAAATTGTGCCGAGCGATCATTCTTATCCTTGAGTTCAGCAAGGAGTTTTTGCGTATTTGCCTCGGGGTCGTGACGATCAGGGAAAGCATAACGTGCCGTATGTACTCCCGGACGTCCGCCAAGAGCACAAACTTCTAGGCCCGTATCATCGGCAAAGCAATCATAGCCATACTTTTCTTTCACCCATCGTGCCTTGATTAAGGCGTTGCCCTCAAGCGTATCGGCGGTTTCGGGAATATCGTCGTGACAGTCAATGTCAGCAAGCGAAAGAATGTGTAATGTATTGGCAAAGATAGCTCGTATTTCAGAGAGTTTATGCTCATTATTGGTAGCGAATACCAGCGAGGGACACTCCTTAGCGTGTAGAATATTCATGCTTGGTGTATGATAGCTTTACTTATAAATCCTTAGTGGTTTGTTCTTCTTTCTTATTCGCCTTTACCTTAATGCGGTCGAATCCTTCGCCAAACACACCTATTACCTTCGACTGCGACACGAAGGCATTAGGGTCAATTCCCTGGATGATACGAAATATATTGGTACTTTCGCGCTTTTTGGCTAGCACAACGAGCACCTTGCGCTCTTGCTTGGTATACCATCCCTGACCATCAAGTACAGTCACGCCGCGGTGAGTAGCACTGATAGCTGCCGCGATGTCATCATACTGACGAGAGAAAATGAGGAATTGCACTGATTGGCGTCCACGATCCACTACATAGTCAATCATTAAATTAAGGATAATCAATGTGCAGTAGCCATAGAGTAGTTTATCGACATCACCATCGGGCAGGAAGAAGGCTGTGGTAATGATAATTATGTCGCAGAGCATCATCATTTGTCCGAGAGTAACGTCTTTATACTTATTGATGATAGAAGCGATGATATCCGTACCACCCGTCGAACCATTGTGGAGGAATACAAAGCCTACACCGATACCCTCGAGCGCAGCACCTAGGATGCACGACATAAAGGCATTCCCCTGAACCACCTGTGGCAAGTGGCTACGTGGATTGATATCGGGAAACATGTCTGAGCGCGTTTCTCCCAAATGAATCATAATCTCTTGCACCACACCGAGCAAGAATGAGAGCATAAACACGGCGTAAATAGTCTTGAGACAAAAGCGCCAACCCAGCACCTTGATGGCTACGGCAAGCAGAAGTATGTTTGCCGCGAAGAAGGTATACTGCACAGGAAAACCTGTGGCATAGAATAATACAGCACCTGCACCAGCAAGGCCGCCAGTGGTGATTTCGTAGGGCAACTGGAAACAGGTAAACCCGATAGCATACATCACCAAACCGAGGGTGATTACCACGTAGTCGCGGATATCCTGTCCAATGGAAGTCTTAAACATTTTTGCCATTGTGTAGTTGTATGTACTAAAGCCGAAGAGCGTATGCCCTCCTACTTGATGACAATATTAACGATGCGTCCCGGCACCACGATTACCTTGACCACCTGCTTACCCTCGAGATACTTCTGCGCCTGCTCCGAGGCAAGGGTTGTTTCTTGAATGTATTCCTTAGAAGCATCTGCAGGGAACTCAAGCGTAAAGCGTGTCTTGCCGTTGAACGAAATAGAGAGAGTCTGTGAGTCTTCCTTAAGATACTGCTCATCATACTGGGGCCATTGTGCATCACACACAGTGGTGTTATTGCCTAACGTATGCCAAAGTTCTTCAGCTATGTGCGGAGCAAACGGAGCAAGCAATACGACTACTTGCTGCAACACCTCGCGGCTTGTACACTTCTGCTGAGCCAACTCACCCACGGCTATCATAAAGGCTGGGATAGACGTGTTGTACGAGAACACTTCGATATCCTCACTCACTTTCTTGATGAGCTTATGCAGTGTCTTGAGGTTTTCCTTTGTGGGCGCATCGTCGGTCACGGCCCAATCACCATTCTTCGGATAGAAGAGATTCCATACTTTGCGCAAGAAGCGGAAGCAACCATCAATACCATTTGAATCCCAAGGCTTACTCTGATTGATTGGGCCGAGGAACATTTCGTAGAGACGCAGTGTATCAGCACCATACTTCTCAACAATCATGTCGGGATTGACCACGTTGTACATCGACTTCGACATTTTCTCGATAGCCCATCCGCAAACGTACTTGCCATCCTCTAGGACAAACTCAGCTGTACTATATTCTGGGCGCCACTGCTTGAAAGCTTCCACATCGAGCACATCGTTCTGTACGATGTTCACATCTACGTGGATGGGCGTAGTATCATACTGATCCTTTAGACCGAGGCTTACGAAGGTATTGGTATCTTTGATGCGATATACAAAGTTGGAACGTCCCTGAATCATACCCTGATTGACCAATTTCTGGAAAGGTTCATCCTTGCAAGATATACCGAGATCGAAGAGGAATTTATCCCAGAATCGGCTATAGATAAGGTGTCCAGTGGCATGTTCTGATCCACCAATGTAGAGGTCGACGTTCTGCCAATATTCATCAGCATCCTTGCCCACGAGCGCCATATCATTGCTCGGGTCCATATAGCGCAAGTAGTAAGCAGAAGAACCTGCAAAGCCAGGCATCGTAGAGAGTTCAAGAGGGAACACTTTGACATTGTCAATGCGAGCATTGTCCGTTACGCAATTATTTTCTGTATCCCAAGCCCAACGGGTGGCATTGCCTAGGGGAGGTTCGCCAGTCTCAGTGGGAAGAAATTTTGTCACTTCGGGAAGTTCCAAAGGCAAGCATTCGGCAGGTACCATCTGAGGCATACCATCCTTATAGTATACGGGGAAAGGTTCCCCCCAATAGCGCTGACGAGAAAAGATAGCATCGCGCAGGCGGAAGTTCACCTTGACACGACCAAGATGATTCTCCGTCACAAATTTCTTAGTTGCGGCAATGGCCTCTTTCACATTCAGTCCGTTGAGAGAGAATCCATGGAGCGTCTGTTTGCCTTCTGCGGGAGAGTTCATTACGACGCCTTCCTTGGCATCAAAGCTCTCTTCGCTCACGTCGGCACCCTCTATCAAGGGAATAATGGGGAGTTGGAAATGGCGAGCAAAGGCATAGTCGCGCGAATCGTGAGCAGGCACAGCCATAATAGCACCTGTGCCATAGCCAGCCAGCACGTAATCGCTCACCCAGACAGGGATTTCATCGCCTGTAAATGGATTGATGGCATAAGCGCCTGTAAACACACCCGTCACGCGGCGATCAGAGATACGCTCACGCTCAGTGCGTTTCTTCGTAGCATCGATATAAGCTTCCACCTCAGCTTTCTGTGTTTCTGTGGTAAGTTGCTGCACGAGTTCACTCTCGGGAGCGAGCACCATGAAAGTCACGCCGAAGATTGTATCGGCACGGGTGGTAAAGATAGTAAACTTTACATCACTATCCTTCACGGAAAATTCCATTTCCGTACCCTCGCTTCGGCCAATCCAGTTACGCTGAGTCTCTTTCAACGAGTCTGTCCAATCTATTTTATCGAGTCCATCAAGCAAGCGCTGAGCATAGGCCGACACACGAAGACACCATTGCTTCATCTTTTTCTGCACCACGGGATAGCCGCCGCGCTCGCTCACGCCATCTACCACTTCATCGTTGGCCAACACTGTTCCGAGTTTCGGACACCAGTTTACCATTGTCTCGCCAAGATAGGCAATACGATAGTTCATGAGCACCTGCTGCTTCTCCACATCGCTCATCTGCTTCCACTGCTCTGCCGAGAAGTGAAGTTCTTCGCTCTGTGCCAACGATTCGGTGCCTTCTGTACCCTTTTCTTCAAAATGCTTCACGAGTTCAGAGATGGGAAGTGCCTTTTCACACTTCTTACAGTAGAAGTGAGAGAACATTTGCTGAAAAGCCCATTGTGTCCAGTGATAGTATTTCGGGTCACAGGTGCGCACTTCGCGATCCCAATCGAACGAAAAACCTATTTTATCAAGCTGTTCTCGATAGCGCTTGATGTTGGTTTCGGTGGTCACTGCAGGATGCTGTCCCGTTTGGATGGCATACTGCTCAGCAGGAAGTCCGTAGGCATCGTACCCCATAGGGTTGAGTACATTGTAGCCACATGAACGCTTATAGCGTGCATAAATATCGGAGGCAATATAGCCCAAGGGATGCCCCACGTGGAGGCCAGCACCAGAGGGATAGGGAAACATGTTGAGCACGTAGAATTTTTTCTTATTCTCGTCGATCTCCACATGGTATGTCTTCTCGGTGGCCCACGTACGCTGCCACTTCTGTTCGATTTCTCTGAAGTTGTATTCCATTGTTTAGCGTTTCTTTTGATTATAGTGCAAAGGTAGTGCAAGGCGAGTGAAATACAAAATAAAAGCGGGCTTTTATTTGGATTTCCGAACTGGACAGCCCACCTTGCGGTGCAATCGGGAATAGTGCAAGGAGAGTGAAATACAAAACAAAAGCGGCGAGAATGCCCCTTTACTTAGCTTTTTGGGCGCAAAGGTACAGTCTCTCTTCGGGACACGCAGATTTTTCTCTCTCTGCGTAGATAAAATCTTACCCTTGCGAACGGATGAATGCATAAGCTGCGAACAAAGAGTCTGAACATCATCATTATCAAGCTAAAACATAGACCATTCTGTTCCTCGTTGAAGACTTTCCCATCGTTCACCGGGCGGTGAACGCTTAGTCACTGGGCGGTGAACGATCAGTCACTGGGCGGTGAACGATCAGTCACTGGGCGGTGAACAACGGGAAGATGTACATCTGGAAACGGAAAGATGTACATCTAGGAACAGCAAATGCGAAGTTCCAAAACGTCGCCTAGAAAGAGTTAGGACATCACAACATTTCGCAGAGCCAATAAACTAGTGAGAACTTCACCCTGGCTCACCGATGAGGAGGTTATGGCATGCATACGAAATTTTCTTGCGGAAAAATCCGAATGTAGTGATAAACCATCGTACTTTCCCATCCTTCACGAGCTACGGACGCACCATTACTTCTAGAGTGCTTCACTTCTCATTAAGCAAGGATTGATAGAGACGAAATACATACATTAGCCTAGATTTCCGAACTGCTATGCCATATATTCTTTGCTAACGCAGGACGCGTCGCCCACAGAGAAGAAAGGGAACCCCAATATCTTCTGTGGACGACGCGTCCCGCATCGACATTATAAATAAAGAATCTAAAAAGTCTGTATCGTTTTGAAGTTTATCTTTTCTTCGCCGTGAGTTCTATAATCTTCACCACGAGTTCAGAAGCCTTTTCCATCGAGGGAATGGGCAGGAATTCGTGAGGCCCATGAAAGTTTAGCCCACCTGCGAAGATATTAGGACACGGCAATCCCATAAACGAGAGCTGAGCACCATCTGTGCCACCGCGAATGGCACGCACTTTAGAAGGAATGCCACATTCCTTCATGGCTTCCACCACGATGTCGACCACGTGTGGCACGGGTTCTATCTTCTCGCGCATGTTGTAATATTGGTCAGAGATGGTAGCCGTCACAGTACCCTCGCCATAGCGTAGATTCATCCATCCGGCAGCTTTTTCCACCAACTGTTTGCGTTGTTCGAAGCGTGCCCGATCGTGATCACGTATGATATATGAGAGCGAAGCCTTCTCTACATTGCCCTCAATGCCAAGTAAGTGGAAGAAGCCTTCATATTCCACGGTCTGTTCGGGTGTTTCCGTCACGGGGATGAGCGAGGCCAATTCAGTTGCCACGCGAGCCGCATTAATCATTTTACCCTTAGCATACCCAGGATGCACACTTACACCACGTACTTCTATCTTGGCGCTAGCAGCGTTGAAGTTTTCGTATTCAAGCTCACCTAGCTCGCCACCATCCATCGTGTAACCCCACTGACAGCCAAACTTCTTCACGTCGAACTTATGGGCACCGAGTCCTATCTCTTCGTCGGGATTGAAACCCACACGCACCTTTCCGTGCGCTATTTCGGGATGAGCTAGGAGGTATTCCATAGCCTGCACAATTTCGGCAATACCTGCCTTATCGTCAGCACCGAGCAAGGTGTGTCCATCAGTCACGATGATATCCTCTCCCACGTGGTCAAGAAGTTCGGGAAATTTCTTAGGCGAGGTAACAATTCCGGCCTCAGCATCGAGCACGATATCACCGCCGTCGTAGCTCTTGACAATGCGCGGGTGAATATTAGCCCCCGAACAGTCGGGACTTGTATCCATATGCGAAATGAAACCGATGGTGGGCACGTCGTGGTCGGCAGTAGCTGGAAGGGTGGCATATACGTAGCCATTCTCGTCCATCTCAACCTCGGTAAGTCCCATCTGGGTGAGTTCGTCGCGCAGGTATTCTGCGAGTTTCAGTTGTTTTGCCGTACTCGGCGTGGTGGTAGCGTCTTCAGCGCTCTGCGTGTCGAAGGCAACGTATTTTAGGAATCTGTCTACTATATTCATGAAGGTGTAGAAGTTTAGAAGTTGAAAAGTTTAGTAGTTAAGAGATTTGTTTAGTATTAGTAGTTGAAGAGTTGAAAAGTGATCTCTTAACTTCTAAACTTTTCAACTCTTCAACTTTAAATTCTCCTTAGCTAAGCCCCACAATTTCTCCGTCCACAAAGTCTATATGGTTGGCTTGCGGGTCTTTGGGAAGTCCAGGCATACGCAAAATATCACCTGCAATGGCCACAATCATTTCGGCACCCGCATTGAGCACCACGTCCTTTATCAAAATGTTGAATCCCGACACGGCACCATACTGTTTGGCATCCGCTGAGAAGGAGAACTGCGTCTTGGCGATGCACACGGGGAAGTGATCCATTCCATGTTCTTCGGCCAACTTGATGCGCTTCAAAGCTGGCTTGGCAAAGGTCACACTAGCTGCACCATAAATTGTCTTGGCCACTTTTTCTATCTTCACACGGATAGGATCATCGTCGGAATAAGTCAAGTGGAGCGGTTTCTGCGAGGGATGATTTTCTATGGTATCCACCACAAGCTGTGCCATATCTTTTCCGCCCTTTCCACCCTCGGCATAGGTACGATTGATAGCGAAAGGCACGCCAAGTTCCTCTTCGCAGTGATGTTTCAGAAGTTCCATCTCGCTGTCGGTGTCGTCTGCAAAGCGATTGAACACTACTACGACGCTCTGACCAAAACCCTGAAGATTCTTCACATGGCGGTCTAGGTTAGCCAAGCCTTTGCGCAAGCCTTCTTCGTTGGGTTCCTTAATATGATCCAGCTCTACACCGCCATGCATTTTCAATCCCTGTGCCGTGGCCACGATTACAGTCAAATCGGGTTGCAGGCCACTCTTACGACAGAGGATATTATAGAATTTCTCAGCACCGAGATCAGCACCGAATCCAGCCTCCGTGATAGTATAATCGGCATGTGAGAGAGCCATACGGGTAGCCACGAGAGAGTTGCAGCCGTGGGCAATATTAGCGAATGGACCACCATGAACAATGGCTGGAGTATTTTCCGTAGTCTGCACCAAGTTGGGCTTGATAGCATCCTTGAGCAACACCATTATGGCACCAGCTACTCCAAGATCTTTCACAGTGAAAGGCTTGCCCTCGTAAGTATAGCCTAGGAGGATATTTTCGATGCGTCGACGCAAATCGGCCTCATCGCTAGCCAAGCAGAGTATGGCCATGAGTTCGGAAGCCGGTGTAATGTCGAAGCCAGCTTGCTGCGTAATTCCGTTGGTGGCAGGACCGAGACCTGTCACAATGGAACGGAGCGAACGATCGTTGACATCGAGCACGCGTCGCCACAAGATTTCGCGCAGTCCGAAACCTTCTTTCTCGTGTTGGTAAAGATAGTTATCGAGCAGAGCAGCTATCATATTGTGAGCAGAGGTAATGGCGTGAAAGTCGCCCGTGAAGTGGAGATTAATGCGTTCCATAGGAAGCACTTGTGCATAGCCACCTCCTGCAGCACCGCCCTTCATGCCGAAACAAGGACCGAGCGAGGGCTCGCGCAATGCCACACAGGCTTTTTTACCAATTGCATCTGTCAAATATACACATCTCCGAGCCCACGAGACTGCAGCTAAA
>ERZ1023641.322-NODE-322-length-14569-cov-8.635318_pt1 | contig 14569 bp, 11 predicted proteins | sample MGYA00380335_ERZ1023641 | MGnify/ENA primary metagenome ERZ1023641 (study PRJEB33179, sample SAMN07448970) | human gut metagenome | biome: Human-gut; feature: Human associated habitat; material: Faeces | host: Homo sapiens | place: India: Bhopal | collected... | reverse complement strand
CTGGCCATTGATCGTTCTTTGGCGAATAGGCTGTGCCATGGAAGAACATGTGGTTGACGCCGGCACAGAACATCAGGTCCATATCGGGTTTCATCTGACTCAGTGACGTGCGGAAGTGCTCGGTGAGCCAGGTGAAAGTCTCGCTTGATGTATATTTCTTGCCCGTGATGTGGGCAGCCGAAGGAGCATATTTCAGCATGCTCAGGTCGCTGAAGTTGGGACGAGTCTTCCCCGGATCCTTGCGCAGGCCCTTGATGCCGAAGTCGGTCAGTCCGAAGCCTTCTATCTCAGGAATGTCGACAGCCGCATAGCAGTCAATGAGGTTGGCGGGTGAGCCGTGCGCCTGGTTGCGTGTGATGGCTCCGTGCTTGTGTGCCCATGCAGTCCATTGTTTGGTGAAATTGTGCAGCAGCATCTCTCCCAGGGTCTCGCGATAATCGCTCACAACGATTGCGTCGCCATCCAGGAACTCGGGGAACTTGTCCTGCAATTTGTAGCCGTGCATATTTTCGAACTCAGTCAGCAGGGTAGGAGTCCAGTTGGCGCCATACACTTCGTAGCTGTCGTTGAAGAAAGTATGTGGAAAAGGTGTTCCCGAAGCCGTAAAGGCGCTGTCGATGTGTGCCAGATAATGTGCTACGGCAGTAGAGTCGAAGTGGTCGATGACGTAGCCTTCGCCTCCAGGCGCAGCACGCTTCACCATCTGTCGGGTGCGGCTTTCGTAGAGTGCGATGACGCGTTTCTTCTTGGTGGCTCCCGCCACAGGATAAGCCTTGATAACTTTCAGTTTGGCGAAGTTGCGCTCTTTCTCGGGCAGGGTGAAGTTGATGTCCATGAGTTTCTTCTTGACATCTACAATGGTGTCGACGAAAACAGCCTTGCAGGCAGCCTCGCTCAGTGGAACCCAAGGTCCGCCGAAAGGCCATCCTGTTCCGGTAGCCATATCGGTCTCAATGCCCAATTCCTTGTCTTTCTTTTCCACGAATCTGAGCATCTCCATCCATCGTGGCGAGAGGTAAGGTATGTCGTTCTTGTCGTTTCCCTGTACGCCATAGAGTGGAGTTATCTCCACTGCGCCTATGCCAGCCTTGGCATATTGGTCGAGATTCCATCCCAAGTTCTCCTTGTCGACGGCCGATCCCATCCACCACCATCTTATACCAGGTTTGGCTTCCTGTGTGGGGGAAGGCAAGAACTGAGCCTGTGCGCTGACTGCTGTGAGCAGCGCGCAGGTGAGGCATGTTGCAATAAGTCTTTTGCGTTGTTGTCTGATCATATCGATTATAATAGCCTTTAAGTTTTTATATCTTCTGCAAAGATAGGTATAATTGTTCAATAAAGCATAAGAAATCGTCCATAAAGATGTAAAACCGTACAAAAGCGAGGGGTGTATGATTGTGCTGTCGGAAATTTTGCTTATCTTTGTACACACCAGCTTGGGATGCCTATATTAATAGGTACGCGAACCACAAGCAAGCCATGCGGCTTGGACGAGACAGAAAGTCGTAAATCCAACAGAAAAGAGACTTAACCAAGGCTTGAATAAAATATAAAACTTGAATAATAAGAAACCATCAACCAACATGAAACAAACTAAATTGAAAACTATCGCAGTCGTATCGGCTTGTATGATGGGAATGTTGTCCTCGTCAGCGCAAGGAGTGATGCAGCGTACTGCCAACTACCACCCCGACGGTAGAGGTTTTAGCTGTGTGAATGGCAACAATCGTTATACGCGCGCTCTCTATGGCGGTGTGGATGAATGGCGACTGGAAACCAGCGACCGTCCTATATTCGCTATCTTTAAGAAGAACAATCATCGCAACATCCGTTTCGTGATAAAATGCAACGGTCAGGCTTTTCAACTCGACTCGGTAGAGTACTGCAAGGCAAGATATGAGGCTGGAAAGCGTGAGTATCTGATGAAGGACAAGCGATGGGGTAGCGGTGTGCTGAGGCTCTCGGTGTTGGCTTATTCGCAGACGGAAGGTGCTGTCTGGAAATTCGTTGCCGAGAATTTTGGCAAGGCGAAAATAGAGATTGTGGGTATGATATGCGAAACCAGGGTGAGCAAGTTTAAGAGAGCCGGCGACATCGGCAAGTTCGACGGTCCTGAGGCCTTCGATGCGCCTGCCCAGCCCAAGATGCTCTCTACCGTTGCAGGCATTATGCCTCAGAAGGGCGCTGCCGAACTGTATTTCTCGGTCGACAACACCGTCTTGTCGACAGGCAAGAACTCAGAGATGTGCAAGCGTTATCAGGCAGCAGAGCGGTGGCGTTCCGACTTGGCTTCTTCCGTCATCTTCAATACTCCCGATGCTTATCTGAATCCTGTAGGCGGAACCATGGTTATGGCAGCCGACGGAGCCTGGAACGGGCAAGTGTGGACGCATGGCGCTGTGGGTTGGAGAATGCCTCTGCCAGGCTGGCGTGCAGCCTATATGGGCGATTTCTTGGGTATGTTCGACCGCCAGCGCATTCATTTCGACGCCTATGCCAAGAGTCAGGTGACCGACATCCCTATGACCCGACCTCATGTGATGGACAAGGAGCACAATCTCTCGCGTGGCGCCTACGAATGGGGCACGCCGATGTACAGCAATGGCTACATCTGCCGCAATCCAGAGAACAACAAGCAGTTCCACCATTACGACATGAACCTGGTGTATATCGACGAGCTGCTCTGGCATTTCCAGTTTGATGCCGATACAGCCTATATGCGCAAGATGTGGCCTGTCATCAAGAGTCATCTCGCCTGGGAGAAGAACACCTGGGATCCCGACAACGACGGACTCTACGATGCCTATTGCTGTATCTGGGCAAGCGATGCGCTGCAATACAACAGCGGTGGCGTAACCCATTCGTCGGCCTATAACTACCGTGCCAACCTCTTGGCTGCCCGCATGGCAGAGATGATAGGCGAGAATCCAGCGCCTTATCGTGAGGAAGCCGACAGGATACTGAAAGCCATGAACAGCCGACTGTGGCTGAAAGATTTCGGCCACTGGGCTGAATATCAGGACTTCATGGGACTGAAGCGAGTTCATAAGGACGCAGCGCTGTGGAGCATCTACACACCGATAGACTGTGGCGCAGGAACTGGCGAACAGAACTATCTGGCAACGAAGTATGTGGACAGGCACATCCCGCGCGTACCTTATATATATGAGGGACAGGAATATCAGACGGTGAGCACATCCGACTGGTCGCCTTACGAATGGAGTATCAACAATGTGGCGATGGCAGAGGTGATGCATACCGTGCTGGCTTATTATCAGGCAGGAAGAGCGGAGGAGGCTTACCGACTGCTGAAAGCCAATGTGCTCGACTTCATGTATCTTGGCAGCAGTCCGGGCAACTTCGGACAGTTGTCGACGATGGACCGTGCCACAGGCGAGGGCTATCGCGATTTCTCTGATGTGACGGGCATCTCGTCGCGTGCGTTTATCGAAGGCCTTTATGGCATCACGCCCAATGCATTAGAGGGCAAGTGCATCATTCGTCCTGGTTTCCCCGCAGCATGGGACAGCGCGTCGGTGCATACGCCTTATTTGGACTACTCGTTCAGGAGAGTGGGCGACAAGGACATCTTCGACATAGAGCAGAACTTCACCCGTCCGCTGCAGATTGTGATACGTCAGAATATGGGTGAAGGAAAATACAAAGACACCGCGCTGACAGCCGACAAGCGCCAGCACGTGGAGCTGGCAACCATCAAGCCCGTAGACAATGATGAGGTTGAGGAAAAGAAAACTTACACTTTGGCTGATGCCGTTGCGGAACAGACGGCCGACCGATGGGGAACGATGACAGGTGTGGGCAATGACTTCGACCAGTTGAACGACGGAAAGCGAAGAATGGTGAACATGGATGCTGCCTTCAATTCGGAAGTGAGCGACATCTTCAAGAACCAATACCTCACACCCCGCTCGCCTTACACCACACTCTGTGTGCCTACGCAGGGAATGGGCGACTGGTGTTCAACGAAGAAACTCGCCAAGATAGACGACTCCAAGTTGCGCAGCATGGTGAAGGACGGATCTTTCGAAACCTTGCCAGGCTTGTCGTTCCGCACACCTGCCGAGGGCAAGAATATTGCCTATACCAGTTTGTGGGACAATTATCCCGACAGCATCACCATTCCTTTGTCGGGCAAGGCTTCGCATGCCTATCTGCTGATGGCTGGCTCTACCAACCCCATGCAGTTTGCCATAGAGAATGCCGTGGTGAGAGTGGAATATACCGACGGTACGACAGACGAGCTGATGCTTGTTCCACCTGTCAACTGGTGTCCTATCGAGCAAGACTTTGTGGAGAACGCTGTGGCTTTTGCCATGCCTGCCGTTCGTCCTTACCGCATAGGTCTGAATACAGGTATTGTAAGCCGTCATCTTTTCCGCGACTCTCACTATCAGGAGGCAGCCACTGCCGGCGATCTGCCTGATATGAAGTTGGCGATGTGTGCCCTGCCTGGTGGCGCTGCCACGATGCTCGACATGCCTCTCAACGCCAAGAAGAAACTCCGTTCGCTGACTCTCCGCGCCTTGAGCAACGAGGTGGTTGTAGGACTGATGGGAGTTACGCTGCAGAAGTAAAAAAAACAACTTTCGCAAATGGGGAAGTTAAGTTAAAGAAGTTAAAGCCATATGCTTTATGGCTAAGTATTCAACCAAAAAAGGCTGTGTCTTTGGGAAGAATCCCTTTGACACAGCCTTTCGTTTTTGTATGTAGTATTGTAGTAGAAGATTACTTAACCATGATCTTCTTGACAGAACCGTCGCTCATCTTCACGATGTTGAGTCCCTTGTTGAGTTGGGCGTTGCGAACACCGTTCACGCTGAAAATAGCTTCAGCCTTGGCAGATGAGGTAGCGTTTATGTTGTCGATACCTGTTGGAGTGCTGTTGAGGTAAGTCTTGATTTCCTCGATGATATTGCTAAGAACCATTTGGTCTCCATTCTCGCCTTCGTAAGATGCATAGGTTGCCTTAGCTTTGTCAGAAAGAATTTTTTTCAACTTGGCAAGTAAAGTCACGTTTGCTTCCACTTTTTCGTTGCTGGCATAATTTTTAGCTTCATTGTATTTTGCCTTGTAGTCGAGATATGCGTTTTTCTGAGCTTCAGAGATGAAAAGCCAGTTGTTGTTTATGTTCTCCTCATTCTCTGCTCCTACGTAAGATGTTCCTTCTACAGAAAAGTAGCGAGTTTGATACTTGGACCAAACTTTTTTTGTGTTTTTGAGTTTATACGCATAGCCTTTGTCTTCTGTAGTTGCATTTACCAAGGTAAAATAAGTATATGTTAAATCGCTGATGTCGCAAAACCACGCTACAACGTCATAGTTCAAAAATAGTTTCTTATTTCCACATGCAAATTTATAAGTGTCATTTTCGTTAGTGATAGTCCAGAGGTTGGCATTGTTGATGTCCTTCTCTTATGCGCTACGATTATTTTTGATGAAAATTTCAGCGCCAACATTGTAGATATAGGCTTCTGTCAAGTCTGAAATCTGTTCTCCTTTCAACCATGCACTCTCAGATGCAGGAGAATAATCTGTCGAATTTGAGTTTTCTTCTTGAGCATTTACTGTAGTCAAAGCGCTTGCTGTCATTACAGCTGCGAGCATGATGCTTTTGGCGTATTTAGCCACTGTGTAAATCTTTTTCATTTTACTTATTCTTTTGTGATTCTTAATTAAATGTGATTCTTAACTTGAAATGATGTTCAATACAATTGTATGAGAGTGCCGGACGACTGTGATGTGTCATGTTATCTTGTTTACAATCCTGTCCGCACCTTTGTTTTGGGTGTGCAAAGGTACGAAAAAACTATAAGAACGAGTGAGGTTTTGAGAAAAAAGTGCGGAATAAGAGGAAAAATTGATTTTCGTCATGTAAAAAGTGCTTGAAATGTAGATTTCTGTCACGATTATGCAGCAGTTCTTTTTAAAAACAATGCTTCATTTTCTTTAAAACAATGCAGCAGTTCTATCAAAAACAATGCAGTATTTGTCGTGAAATACATATCTGTGATAAAAACGAGAATGCCCCCGAAATTACTTCGGAGGCATACTGTATATTCCTGGAACGATAAACAAAAATAAAGTCCAGAATTTTTGTAAAGATGATGACAAATTACAAATCCCAACCCACAGCGCTTGCGCCGAGAACAGCTGCAGAGCTGCCGTCGAGAGTTGACACAAGGAACTTAGCCTTGCCCTTGAAGATAGGCAATACGGTATTGTCGTATGACTCCTTGAGAGGTTTCATCAAGAGATCGCCAGCCTTGGTAAGACCGCCGAAGAAGACGAAAGCTTCAGGTGAAGCGAATGCTGCGAAGTCGGCACAAGCCTCACCGAGCATCTTGCCAGTGAAATCGTACACGCGCTTAGCCAGGGCGTCGCCCTTGCCGGCAGCAATACTTACCTCGTAAGAGGTGATGTCCTCCGGCTTGATTTCGCGGAGCAATGAAGGCTCATCGCTCTTCTCGAGGAATTCGCGTGCAGTACGAGCCACACCTGTTGCAGAGCAGTAAGCTTCCAAACAGCCAGTTCTGCCGCAGCCGCATGTACGGCCTTCCTTGCCACGAACCATAACCACATGGCCCAGCTCGCCAGCGAAACCATCGCAGCCATAAACCATCTTTCCATCAATCACGATGCCTGAGCCAACGCCAGTACCCAAAGTGATGTCGATGAAGTTCTTCAGTCCACGTGCTGCGCCATAAGTCATTTCGCCCAGTGCTGCCGCATTGGCATCATTGGTAAGCGCTACTGGGAGTCCGCCAAGAGCCTTGCTGAAGAGGTCTGCCAAAGGAACTACACAAGTGTGAGCCCAGGGCAGGTTGGGAGCGTACTCGATAGTTCCCTTATAGAAGTTGCCATTAGGTGCTCCGATACCCATAGCCTTGATTTTCTCAATACCACCAACAGTTTCGATAATAGGTTGTAGTGCTTCGACAGCTGCCTTTACGTAATCATTCACGTTGTCATAGCCACCGGTCTTGATGGCTGTAGTAGCCTTGATTTCACCACGTGCGTCAACGATACCGAAAACAGAGTTGGTGCCGCCAAGGTCCAAGCCGATTACATACGGCTTCAATGCATTTTCTGTCATATTGTTTATGTTTTTTAATAAGTTAGAGTTTTAAAATTTGATGGCAAAGATAAGAAAAAAAATGCATCGGACAAACTTTTAGACGGAAAATTTGCATTGTATGATTAAAAAATTGTATCTTTGCACCTCGTATGAATTCATTGTTTCCAATAGAGATAAACATCCTTGATTTTATTTTCAAGGGTATTGTCATAGGTATCATTGCCTCTGCTCCCATGGGTCCAGTAGGTATTTTGTGTATTCAGCGCACGTTGAACAAGGGGCGCTGGTATGGTTTTGTGACAGGCATCGGCGCTGCTTGCAGCGACATCGTGTATGCCATGTTCACGGGTTTGGGTATGAGTTTTGTGATGGATTTTGTCAACAATGCCCAGAACAAGTTCTATCTTCAGATTTCGGGCAGTCTGCTGCTGCTTGTCTTCGGAGTGTATTGTTTCAAGAGCAACCCGATGAAGAATATGCACAAGAGCAGCAACAAGCAGGGCACATTGTTCCACAACGGCCTGACGGCCTTTCTCGTCACCCTCTCCAATCCGCTCATCGTGTTCCTCTTCATGGCCACATACGCACAGTTTGCCTTTGTGGTTCCCGACATGCCTATTGAGATGAGCGTGGGCTATCTCAGCATCGTGTTTGGCGCCTTGCTGTGGTGGTTTGGTCTTACCTGGCTCATCGACAAGATACGCGGCAAGTTTGATACCAATGGCATTCTTATTATTAATAAGGTGATAGGCAGTGTGGTGATCATCTTCTCGCTGATAGCGCTGATAGGCACGGTGTTCAACCTGTATCATCTGCCCGAGTTTTAGGCTGTCCTACGGGGCGTGTGCCCGGAAAGATTATATGAGAATATTATTTTCACAAAATATATGTTTGTAGCACAAGAGTTAAGAAAGAAAAGTATCGCCGAATACCTGTTGTATATGTGGCAGGTGGAGGACATTATCCGTGCCTATGGCTGTTCGCTGCCCGTTATCCGCAAGCAGTATATCGACCGTTTCGACTATACCGACGAGCAGAAAGCCGAGGAGCTGGACTGGTTTGGCAACCTCATCCGCATGATGAACGAGGAAGGAAAGCGCGAGTATGGACATCTCGATATCAACCGCGTGTTGCTCAAGGACGTCATCGACTTGCACGGAATGTTGCTGCAGAGCAGCAAGTTCCCCATCTATAATGCCGAATACTACAAGGTGTTGCCCTACATTGTAGAGTTGCGCAACAAGGGCGACAAGGATGTGAACGAGATAGAAACCTGCTTAGACGCACTCTATGGCGTGATGATGCTCCGCCTGCAGAAGAAGGAGATAACGCCCGAAACAGCCCGTGCCGTGACCGAGATCAGCACCTTCGTGGGCATGCTGAGCGATTATTACATCAAGGACCGTAAAGAGGGCTTGAAGTTTGACGACGACATGTAGTGTTTAATTTTTAGGATATACATATTTTATAATAATATACAGAACTTGAGAAAAGTTCAAAATATATATACAACGAGATGAAAGAGATTGAAAGAAGAAGAACGTTTGCCATTATTTCTCACCCTGATGCAGGTAAAACCACACTGACCGAGAAGTTCCTTCTCTTTGGTGGACAGATACAGGTGGCAGGTGCCGTAAAGAACAATAAGATACGCAAGACAGCCACTTCCGACTGGATGGATATAGAGAAACAGCGTGGTATTTCTGTTTCCACGTCGGTGATGGAGTTCGACTACTTGCCCGATGGCGAGCATGGTGATCCCTACAAGGTGAACATCCTCGATACTCCCGGTCACCAAGACTTTGCCGAGGACACTTACCGCACGCTGACAGCCGTTGACTCAGCCATCATCGTGGTCGACTCAGCCAAGGGTGTGGAGGCCCAGACCCGCAAGCTGATGGAAGTGTGTCGTATGCGCAATACGCCTGTTATCATCTTCATCAACAAGATGGACCGTGAGGGCCGCGATGCCTTCGACGTGCTCGACGAACTGGAGGAAGAACTCAAGATCAAGGTTCGACCCCTGAGCTGGCCTATCGGACAAGGTGCCCGGTTCAAGGGCGTGTACAATATCTACGAGCAGCAGCTCAACCTCTTTACTCCCAATAAGCAGCGCGTGACCGAGAAGGTGGAAGTGGACGTCAACTCCGAAGCGCTCGATCAGCATGTGGGTGAGCGCGAGGCTGCCCAGTTGCGTGAGGATCTGGAGTTGGTTAACGGCGTTTATCCAGCCTTCGATGTGGAGACTTACCGTTCGGCCGAGGTGGCACCGGTGTTCTTCGGTTCTGCGCTCAACAACTTCGGTGTGCAGGAACTTCTCGACTGCTTCGTCAAGATAGCACCGTCGCCCAAGCCCACTCAGGCCGAGGAGCGACTGGTAGAGCCAGAGGAAAGCAAGTTTACTGGCTTCATCTTCAAGATCACCGCCAATATCGACCCCAACCACCGTTCATGTATTGCCTTCTGCAAGATTTGTTCGGGCAAGTTTGTGCGCAATCAGCCTTACCTGCACGTACGATTGGGCAAGACCGTCCGTTTCTCTTCGCCCACACAGTTCATGGCGCAGCGCAAGAGCACCATCGACGAGGCTTATCCAGGCGACATCGTAGGTCTGCCCGACAACGGCATCTTCAAGATTGGCGACACGCTCACCGAGGGCGAGCAGCTGCACTTCCGTGGTCTGCCATCGTTCTCGCCTCTGCTCTTCAAGTATATCGAGAACGACGACCCAATGAAGAGCAAGCAGTTCCAGAAGGGATTGGAGCAGTTGATGAACGAGGGTGTGGCACAGCTGTTTGTCAACCAGTTCAACGGCCGCCGCATCGTGGGAACCGTAGGACAGTTGCAGTTCGAGGTCATCCAGTATCGTTTGGAGAACGAGTACAATGCCAAGTGCCGCTGGGAACCTGTCCACCTGCACAAGGCTTGCTGGATAGAGGCCGACGATGAGCAGGAGCTGGAGAATTTCAAGAAGCGCAAGTATCAGTACATGGCCAAGGACATAGAGGGCAGAGACGTGTTCCTCGCCGACTCGGGCTATGTGCTCAGCATGGCACAGCAGGACTTCGAACATATCAGGTTCCATTTCACTTCGGAGTTTTAAGGAATGATGAGGCGCGGACAACACAGAGGCTGATGCCATATTCCTTGGTGAAAGCGTTGTGGCAGTCAGAAGATAAAATCCGTGTAATCCGCGTAATCTGTGCCAAGATAAAATAATAAAGGATAATATATATATTAATGGATGACGATATTTTAGAAGCAAGGAAAAGTTGGGTCGACAAGATGGTGGCCTGGCAGAAGGAACATATTTCCGACCGCCAGATGACACTCATCCTCGCCTTTGTCATCGGGGTGCTCGCCTCGGTGGCAGGCTATTTCCTGCATGGAATCGTTCACGAGATACAGATTCTGCTCACATCGGGATTTGTCAAGAACACGTACAACCTGCTCTTCCTGCTCTTCCCAATCGTGGGCATTTACCTCACTTCGCTCTTTATCAAGTATGTGGTGCGCGACAATATCTCGCATGGTATTACCCGCGTGCTCTACGCCATCTCTACCAAAAACTCCAAGCTGCGCGGCCACAACTGCTGGTCGTCGGTGGTGGCTTCTGGCATCACCATTGGCTTCGGCGGTTCTGTGGGAGCCGAGGCGCCTATTGTGCTTACCGGTTCGGCCATCGGTTCCAATCTGGGACAGATCTTCCGCATGGACAAGAAGACGATGATCCTGCTGGTGGGCTGCGGAGCCAGTGCTGCCATTGCCGGAATCTTCAAGGCACCTATAGCCGGACTGGTCTTCACGCTCGAGGTGCTGATGGTCGACCTGTCGATGGCTTCGCTTCTGCCCATCCTCATCTCGTGTGTCACAGCCACCTGTTTCACCTATATTCTGATGGGCTCGAAGTCGCTCTTCGACTTCACGCTCACCTCGCCCTGGGTGCTCGACCGTGCGCCGGTATGTATCCTGTTGGGCATCTTCTGCGGCTTTGTCAGCCTTTACTTCATGCGCACCATGTCGGCTTGCGAGGGCATGTTCGCCCGTCTGGGCAAGCATCCTTATGCCAAACTCCTCTTGGGCGGACTCATCCTGAGCAGCCTTATCTTCCTGTTTCCTTCGCTCTATGGCGAGGGTTACTCGGCTGTCAACATCCTGCTCAAGGGCAGGACAGAGGCAGAGTGGGGGCAGGTGATGAGCAACTCGCTCTTCTATGGCAACAGCCATCTGCTGCTCGTCTATATCGGACTCGTCACCCTCACCAAGGTGTTTGCTACATCGGCAACCAATGGCAGTGGCGGTTGTGGTGGAACCTTCGCACCTTCGCTCTTTATCGGCGGTTTTGCGGGTTTCTTCTTCTCCCGCTTCTGGAATGCCAACGAGATAGGTGTCTACGTGCCCGAGCAGAACTTCACGCTCATGGGTATGGCAGGCGTGATGACGGGTGTGATGCATGCGCCGCTTACGGGCATCTTCCTCATCGCCGAACTCACGGGAGGCTATCAGCTCTTCATGCCGCTCATGATCGTCTGCATCTCGTCATACCTCACCATCAGCATCTTCGAGAGCCACAGCATCTACGCCCTGCGACTGGCAAGAGAGGGCAAGCTGCTCACTCATCACATCGACCGTGCGGCCCTCACGCTGATGAGCATGCAGAGCGTCATCGAGAAAGACTATCATCCCATTCATGCCGATCTGCCTATGGGCAAACTCGTGGCTGAGATAAGCCGCAGCAACAACAACTTCCTGCCAGTGGTCGACAAGGGAGGCGTACTTCTGGGCGTGATAGATATCACCCGCATCCGTCACATCATCTTCAGGTCAGAGCTTTACAACCGTTTCACCGTGCGACAGCTCATGTTGCAGCCATCGGCAGTACTTTCCGACCACGAGCCGATGGACGAGGTGATGAAGAAGTTCGACCAGACCGATGCGGCCCAGCTGCCTGTGGTCGACACAGCCGGCGTGCTCGTAGGCTACATCAGCCGTACCAAGGTGTACTCGGTGTATCGCAAGATTGTGGCCGATATGTCGGCAGAATAATTTAAGTGAAGAGTGGAGATTTCTTCGGCTTTGCTGATTTTAACTTCAAATGTTATTTTATGGAGAAGAAAGATTTAAGAATCGTTTTTATGGGAACACCCGAGTTTGCGGTGGAATCCCTCAAGAGCCTCGTAGAAGGCGGATATAATGTGGTGGCTGTGGTTACTCAGCCCGACAAACCCGTAGGACGCCATCAGGACACGCTGCAGGCGCCTCCTGTCAAGCAGTATGCCTTGGAGCAGGGCTTGCCCGTGCTGCAGCCTGTCAAGATGAAAGATCCCGAGTTCGTGGAGCAGCTGCGTGGCTTCCGTGCCGACCTTCAGGTGGTGGTGGCTTTCCGCATGCTGCCCGAGGTGGTGTGGGCCATGCCCCGTTTCGGCACGTTCAATGTGCATGCCGCCCTGTTGCCACAGTATCGTGGCGCAGCCCCGATCAGCTGGGCTGTCAGCACTGGCGAGACGCAGACTGGTGTCACCACCTTCTTCCTCGATCACGACATCGACACCGGACGCATCATCATGCAGGAGCCTTTCGCTATTCCCGACGATGCCGATGTGGAGTATGTCTACGACGGACTGATGCACCTCGGTGCCGGTATCGCGCTCAAGACCATCGACAAGCTGATAGCTGCCGATGGCAACATCGACTCCATCTCGCAGGACGAGTTGGTGGCAGAACAGCAGGAACTGCATCATGCACCCAAAATCTTCAAGGAGACCTGTCGCATCAGTTTCGGCCAGCCAGCCAAGAAGGTGTACGACTTCATCCGCGGTCTGTCGCCTTATCCTGGCGCATGGACCGAGATACAGAAGGAGGGCGGCAAGGCTCAGGTGCTGAAGGTTTTCAAGACTACGAAGACCGGCAAGGCACTGGCAGAAGGCGTCGCTGTGGGCTCGCTCCGTGTAGAGGGCAAGAGCCTGCTCGTGGCTTGTGCCGACGAGTGGCTGCAGCTCGACACCATTCAGATAAGCGGCAAGAAGCGCATGGAGGCACGTGACTTCCTCAACGGTATGCGCGACATCGAGCAGTATAAAACCATTTAGAAACATTATACATATTATAATATCAGCATTATGACACAGCAAGAAGACATTAAGAATGCAGTGGAGTGCATGCGAAAGGGTGGAGTGATACTCTATCCCACAGATACGGTATGGGGCATCGGCTGCGATGCCACCAATGCCGAGGCAGTAGCAAAGGTTTATCAGATCAAGCGTCGTGACGATTCCAAGGCGCTCATCTGTCTTGTAGACAGCGCTGACCGTATGGCGCGTTATTTCCGCAATGTGCCTCAGGTGGCGTGGGACTTTATCGATGCAGCCATGCCTGTGAAGCCTACAACCGTCATCCTCGACGATGCTACGGGTGTGGCCAATAATCTGGTGGCAGAGGATGGCAGTCTGGCCATGCGTGTCACCTTCGAGCCTTTCAGCAAGGAGTTGTGTTACCGCTTCCAGAAGCCTTTGGTCAGCACCAGCGCCAATGTGAGTGGTGAGCCGGCGGCACAGAATTATCGTGATATTTCGCCCGAAATCCTGGAGGCAGTCGACTATGTTTGCTGGACCCGCCGCCAGGAGCACAAGCCCCACACGCCTTCCAGCATTGTGAAACTGAGCAAGAATGGCGAGGTGAAGGTGATAAGATAATCGCTTCTTCATCTTCAGTTATTTCTCCATTTGCGAAAGCTGAGGTGGAATTTACTGTCAAGAATTAGAGAAACATCGCTCGATGGCCGTGGAAATGGCTTCTCTAATTCTCTAATTCTTGACTAAAATTATTCGACCTGTACGGTTGGCACGCCCTGAAAGGGCAGAAGCTCTTAGCCCAGGGCAACGCCCTGGGTTATTACGGACGCAAACCTGTCGCCCTGTAAGGGCAAAAGCTTTAAAACTCCAAACATAACATAAGGCTTTTGCCTTTACAGGGCGCCTTGCTGATTGCTATTATACCCAGGGCGCTGCCCTGGGCTAGGAGTTTTTGGGCCTTCAGCCCGTACTTAAGCTACATGCGAAAGTTCAGTTTTTGGACAAATAGAATTATTGATGGGAAAATCTGATTTGTCACGATTGTTTACTTTATTTTCTGCCTTTGAATCCTTTTTGTTTTTTTTGAGATGTATATTTATACATTTCACTCCTATCTGTAGTTTTACATATTTATGCATGTTGGTTTTTAGGTGTGGTTAAATAAATATGCAAGTTGCTTCTCTTTAGAATCAGGTAATATGCAAAAATCTATGCAAAAATAGGATAAGGTGTTGACTTGATATTTTGTGGCTTTTATGCATAAAATCGCAACTCAGAATGATTTCCTTGTTATGTATTGTACTCAATATTCTGTAAGTTGCAATATCGTAAAAATGTAATATAGTTTTACTGAATATTAGCTTATCTGAATCTTGTCATTTTTGTCAAAGTCATTTTTGTC
>ERZ1023641.317-NODE-317-length-14852-cov-12.178820_pt1 | contig 14852 bp, 27 predicted proteins | sample MGYA00380335_ERZ1023641 | MGnify/ENA primary metagenome ERZ1023641 (study PRJEB33179, sample SAMN07448970) | human gut metagenome | biome: Human-gut; feature: Human associated habitat; material: Faeces | host: Homo sapiens | place: India: Bhopal | collected... | reverse complement strand
ATATATATCTATGTTGTATGATAAAGAGGTATCTATTATGGGTTTCTGTAATCTGACAGGGATAGACAAAGATACTGTTACAACATGGAGTAAACCGGACAGATTAAGTCCTTTGAGCATGAGCATATACAAAAAACTTTGTGAAAATCGCGAGGAATCTTTGTCAAATAAACTCGTAACTGGAAACAAGAACCCTGTCGGCGTGATAGCTGTACTCAATAGGCAATTCGGCTGGGCATCGCCGTACACCAGCGACAGCAACCGCCAAAAGCAACCGCTGACAGCCGCAGAGCTGCCAAAGTTAGCACCATCTAATTGCGCGGAAATCACAGACAAATCGGCATCAGATCAGCCGGAAGGAGTTGTTTGAAATTGTGTATATTTGCAAACAATTAGAAAAGCCAGTGTTTATGCGGTTTTCAGAGAATTTGCATAGCTTCAACTATTCGGCAAAGATTTATTTAGCGAACAGTACGGAACAATAAAATAATATCTTGGGACAATATACACAATTTAGAAACAATTTAAACTCAAGTCCGGAGCGATAGAGAGAGCAGAATGCAAAAGGGGCGTGGGGGTCTGCATATGATCCGATGAAGCCGCTACTAAGTGCCAAAAATATTTCCAAAAATAAAAAAGACCTTTTGAACAAATAACCAAGAAAGGAAACACAATGGAACTTGAATATAAACAGTTGCGTTTAGAATTTAATAGAGTTTTGTTTAAAAGAGATCTTGAAGAAAAATTGGGTAAGACTTGCTGTAATTGCGGAAGCAATCTTGATGTTGAATATCATCATATAGTCCCATTGGCATTAGGAGGAACAAATAAAATTACAAATATAGTTCCTCTATGCGGAATATGCCATAGCATAGTTCACGGAAAAAAGAATATAAGAAATATAAAAAGATCTGAAAACAACGGAAGACCACGGAGGACGCCACCACAAGGATATGAATATACACTAGATAGATATATTGATGGGGAAATTGGAACGAAAGAATGTAAAGAAATACTTGGACTTACAAAGTCTACAAAAATAAACGATGTAAAATATTACAAAGAGTATTTGAAAAGCAGGAAAATAGTAAGGTTTAGAACATACCATGATGTTCAAAGCAAAAACAGGAAACGGAATAAAAATGGAATTTTACTTTCAAAAGTAGAATATGAAGACGGAACAGTGATTGAACATAGATCAGAATAGAAAACTGATAGAGGTAATAGAAAATGACGAATAGAGAACACTACAGGGAACAGATAATTGATATCTGTGCTAAAGGGGGAAGACCTATAATCAACACTGACAGATTGACAGGATGTTATAGCCATGATTGCAGCGGATGTCATAACTGGTATAAACTCGTAGCAGGCTTTATCTGCAAAGCGCAGGTAAATTTCTCAAAATGGCTGGAAGAGGAATATGAGCCGGCGGTTGACTGGTCGAAAGTGCCGGTAGACGCACCGATACTTGTTAAAGACGAGCACAGTAGTGACAAATGGTTGGAAAAGCACTTTGCATATTATCAAGATGGAAAAGTTTACGCATGGAAAAATGGAAGAACAAGCTATACGTCAAAACAGGATCCACCAAGTGTATGGCAATATGCAAAATTATATACAGGAGACAAAGTAAATGACAGGACATGAATACCAATTACTAGCTGCTAGGACTATCAATAAGGATCTGACAAATAAGGACTGCGAAATGCACGCGCTGCATGGCATGGTTGGAGAAATTGGAGAACTGCACAGTCTGTACCAGAAGAAATACCAAGGTCATGAGTTTGACAGGCATCACGCTATGAGTGAAATCTCCGATCTGCTTTGGTTTATTGCAGAATATTGTTCGGCAGTCGGACTAAACCTTGACGATGTGATGCAGTACAACATAGATAAGTTGATTGCAAGATACCCAGATGGATTTTCAGAAGAAAAATCACTACACCGTTCGGAAGGAGATATCTGATGTACTTTGATGATACGGGCAATGGATTTGGAAGCAAAAGAAAGCGTGCGCGAATTGCATATATGAAGAATACGATAAAATACAAGGATATGTATGCCGCAACGATTCAAGCGAATATGTAGCGGATTTCGTAGAATATAATTTCTGTTGTGTGGACTACGAGGAAAAGTAATGGAAATAGCGGGAAAACAGATAAACGATGAATGTACAAAATGTGCGGAACTGCTGCAATGTGAATTATTTAAGCAAGGACATGGCATAAGGCAGCCGAGATAAAATATCCGGCAGATGCTTGAATGTCAAATGAAACATAGAGAAAAGGCAGGTGGTGCAGAATGAAAGAGATTGCGAGAAGCCCTAAAAGGGCGGTCTGAAAGGAAAGGTTTTATTTTATATCACACACATAGTAACTAATAACACACATAATATAGCATTTTACCCCATAGGGCTTGAAATACAGCCCTATACAACGAGACATGGTGTAAACGGAAAACATTGGCAGCCTTAACCCCCTCAAACCCTCTGCCAGATGTCGGTTCGATTCCGGCTGTCTCGATTTGTCTGAATTATTAGCCATTTTTCGGACACCCCTAAGACCCACTAGCGGAAAGCTGATTAAAGAGCCGTCACAAGGCTTGGTGGGTATCGGCGGAAATGACGCGCCGCCGGACATTGGCAGTGAAAATCAACCCGTGATTCATCACACGGCAGTTAAAGGCTGCGCTCCTTTCATATTGTTTGGTTTGTGGGCGGTTAGTGCTTATCCGCTCACAGCGTAGGGCTATCGCCAAGCGGTAAGGCACAGCACTTTGACTGCTGTATTCGTAGGTTCGATTCCTACTAGCCCCATTTCTGCACGGCAGACTATCGTGCGCCGGAAGTATATGAGCGGCTTATAAGGCGCACTTTTATTTGGCACGTGGCGGAGCAGTCGGCTGTTAACCGACTTGTCGCGGGTTCGATTCCTGCCTTGCAAACTATAGGTTAAAACCTAGAACAAATAATTACGCAAAGCGAGGGAGTTTTGATGATTATTGTATGGGATGCCCTTATGGGGATTAAAAGAATAATTGTTTTTCAACTTGCCGAGCGGATTATTGTATTTGCAAAATCCAGTGAAGCGGTGAAAAGAAAGTATTGCGGAAGTATGCTAAGGTTTCCATACTGTGCAATATCAGCTAGACATGAAGTCTCGATTAAGCCATATCTATGAGAATAATATTTGATAATCCAGAAACCACAAAACTTAAAGAATCATAGGTATGGCAAATAAAATTGCCGATATGGGATAAAGGTATTCCAGTAGCTTGCTAAGCTATCCAACAAAATTGTTGTGCAGGTTCGATTCCTGCTATCGGCGTTAAGCCAACGTGACCGAGTGGTAAAGGTGCTTGTCTTGAAAACAAGTTGTGTGAAAGTGCTTGCGGGTTCGAATCCTGCCGTTGGCGTTACCATGGGTTCACTTATGGTGTTGATGCGTGGCGGAATAGGTAGACGCTAATTAATGGTTAAGAAAAAGGTATGCGACAAGAATTGCTAGAACAAGTCCGGTAAATAGCTGTAAGCAATTATACCTATAAATCTGTTAGAAAATATAAATCCATTTATCCTTAATTGTAAGTGCGGACTAACTAACAGAATTTCATGTGTGGTGCAAATCCACACCGCATCAAGCGGTCGGGTAACTCCCGGATAAGCAGGCGTTGCGGTAGTCCCTGCTGAAACAATTAAAATGTTTGTGTGGCTGACTTTAACTCGAATATGAAAAGAGTTGGAGCTGGTCGCGCAAGAAACCGCACAACGATTGCGAGGTGCTAGCTGTATGGTACAAAATTGTATAAATTGTGGTGCGCCGATAGATACAGCGCATACAAAATGTCCGTATTGCGGTACGCCATACAATTATGATGGATTTAATGCCAAGTTTGAAAATCAAGACACTTATGGAACATTACGAGTGGCAGACAAAGAGTATCGGGTATACTTAGGCGATGTTGATTTTAACGGAATATCTTCGATGAATGACGTATATAGAGACGAGAACGGCATATTACATCGAAATTTGACGACAACAAAACGAAAATTTACGTTGATTGAGGTGTAATATGTGTAAATTTTGCGAAAATATAGGGATTGGATTACCAGATTGGAATTTCTTACCTGAAGATGATGCGGAAATAGTTCCGGATGGGATGAAAATAGAAATCAGAAAAGTTATTGATAAAACAGCACTTGTATTTACGAATAGCGCAGATGAATACGGAGCAGGAGCAATCAATATTAGGTTCTGCCCTATGTGCGGTAGAAAGTTGGTGGAAGAATGAAAGAAACTATTTTATATATTTCAAAATCAGAACAGGATATACGAAGTTTTTTGAAATATCTTCAATCAAAGCTAAAAACAGAGCAAAAGGAATGTTTCCTAGATATAGAATACGATATTTTAAAAGTACCAAAATATTACGATATTGTCGGAAAGAATATTTATGGAAATAGACTTGGAGTAGGTTATGGATATTGCAAATATTATTGTTTTTCAGAAACGTATAGCAAAGATAAGTTTTGCAATGCAGAAAATGAAAAAATTAAAGAAATTCTTATGCACACAAGAGAGGGTGCAAGAGAAATATCGGAGATTGATATTCTGTATATGTTGGGGTCGTTCTAATGAGAGGTGCTATTTGTGGAAAATGATAAACAAATTTCTGTATTGGAACGAGGAGCTTTTAAAGAAAATACGTTTTGGATATTTGGAGATGATTATTCTCACGAAATAGTAAAACAAGAAACGGAGACTGTTAATTTAAATAATGGGTGTGTTGAGGAATGAAACACAAAAAAGAATGGTACACTTGCGACAGGTGCGGAAAAGAAATAATACCTAAAAGTTGGAACGAAGTTAAATTTAAGCCAATCGGAATGTGTGGAGAAATGGTTCCTTATTTTGAAGATAATGATATGTGTCTTGAAATCAGGAATGCTAGAAGATATGGATTTCACGAAAGAACATATGAGTTATGCCCTAAGTGTAGGAAAGATTTTGAGAGGTTTATGAGGAATGAAAATGATAGTCGGAAATAGCATATATGAAATGACGGCAGAACAATTAAAAGCAGTTTTACATGTTGCAAGTAAACAGGTTCCGTTTGGAATATATGCCGTAAAGAAAGATGGAATCTGCGAATTGCACAAAGATCACTTTGATACAAAATTCAAACTGCAACAGGCGGTAAAGGAATACGCCGGAAATGGATTTAAGGTATATTACAATTCAAAATAAAAAATGAAGTTAAATTGCTGATTATCAGTGGAAAGGAATTTTTATGAAAAAGAATTTAGGATTTATTAGTAGGAAAAAGGTAGCAAGAGAAATAGCAACAATTTATAATTCTTACGGTCATGATACTTTTGACAGCGGGGCTTGTAGCAGTTTAAATATGTTGTGCGACAGATTGAGCATAACACCTATGCATCTAAATAAATTAGGCGGCGGAACGGGTGAAATGATAAAAAATAATAAAAACATTACAGGCTAACAAATAGAGCTTGTTATTCGTAATTTTTTTTGTCAGAAAGAGAGGAAAGCAAAACTATGAAAAAATTATTTGTAAGCGTGCCAATGAAAGGAAGAACAGAGGAAGAAATCAAAGCAAGCATTCGGAAGATGAAAAAGATTGCTGAAATATACGAGGGCGAAGAATTGGAGCTTATCGACAGCTACATTGAGGATAAACCACCGAAAGACAGCAAAGAAGCTGTATGGTATTTAGGTGAAAGCCTTAAGGAGCTGGCACAGGCTGATGTATTCATTGGAATATGTGAGAGCTACGATTGGAACGGCTGCTGCATTGAAAGGGAAACAGCAGAAAAATATGGCATTAAAGCATATATGATTCCAGCAGGTTATGTAATTGATGATTATAATGCACTTTTGGATAGATTACATCCGGCTTACTGTGATGCAATGCCAACATTATAACAAAATTTTACCGGCTACAGATTGATTGTAGTCGCTATCCTAGAAAAATTATAGGCAGAGGTCTATAAGCACCTTTGCTGTGAAGCGAGGTGCTTTTCTTATGGCATCAAACTATCTGATGCAAACAGTCCAAGAATATGAAAATTTTATACAGGTTCATGGCATAGATGAATTTGTCATTGATGCGTATTTAGAAGCGTGTAAGGTAGCCATAAACGGAGAAAAGGATATCGAGTATGGGTTACGGATTACGAAGCATTCTAAGGGCATTATAGAGCGTTTCTGCATGGATAAAACAGGTGGTACGATATGGGATTTAGAGAAATATGCGTTTGATAACAAGACCAGCTATGACCTGATTGACAAGTATTATGAACCAGTGTTACTTGAAGCACAAAACAAAGTAATTGACAGCTATTTTCAGTACATAGAAAAGAAAAGAGAGCCAAAAGACCGATTTTATATGCCACGTAGGAAACAGCTTTTAAAAATAGGTCTTGTAGATGGTCTGCAAGGAATGATAGACGACAAATACAATATTTTGTGCATAAGTCTTATTCCGGGAGCTGGAAAAACTACGATTGAGAAATTTTTTGCAACAGCAGTTATAGGTTGGTATCCGAAAGATTTCAATTTATTCTATTCTCACAGCGGCGATATTACAAGAATGTTTTATGATGGAACTCTTGACATCGTAACAAATGCAGATGATTATGCATGGAGCGAAGTATTTCCAAATCTTTCCGTCACAAGAACAGACGCGAAAATGGAGCAGTTTAACGTATCAAAATATAAGCCGTTCCCATCAATGCAATGTACGTCAGTTGGAAGTAAGAATGCCGGTAAGGTTCGCGCATCCAAGTTTCTTTTGGTTGACGATATGATTGGTGGCATAGAAGAAGCATTAAATCCAACAATACTTGATAAATTGTGGGATAAATATGCGGTAGACGCAAGGCAAAGAAAGACACAGGATTCAGAAGGAAAACCGTGTAAGGAAATTCATATTGCCACAAGGTGGTCTGTGCATGATGTTATTGGTCGTATTCAAAATATGTATGCCGGAAATCCAAGGGTAAAAGTTATTGCGGTTCCTGATGTAGACCCGGTAACAGGAGAAAGTAATTTTAATTATGAGTTTGGTGGCTTCACGAAAGAATTTTTTGCAGATCAGCAATTATTGATGGATGAAATATCTTATAAATGCCTGTACAAGCAAGAACCTATTGAGCGTGAGGGATTACTGTTTCCGGATGAAAAAATCAGACGTTATCTTAATTTGCCACATGGAGAACCAGAGATCATTACTGCACAGTGCGATACAAAAGGGAAAGGAACAGATTACTTTGTATTACCAGTATTACAGAAATATGGGGAAGATTATTATTGCGTAGACTGCGTGTGCGATAACACGGCAGATTATGAAGCACAATATAGAAATGCCGCCGGAGTGCTTGTGAATAACAAGGTACAAGAATGCGAATTTGAGAGAAATGCCGGTGGTGATCGTGTGGCAATGGAAGTTAATAAGCGTGTGGAATCTGTTGGGTGGATTTGCAATATAACAGACGTTCCAACGGAAACAAACAAGGAAGCAAGAATTTTTCAGTGTTCAAATTGGATATTGCAGCATGTTATTTTCAAAGACCCGTCACTTTATAAACCAAATGAACCATACGGAGTTATGATGTCATTGTTAAAGCAATATTCGGTTAGTGGAAAAAAGCAATTAGATGATGTTCCTGATGTTTTCTCAAATTTTGCTTTGAGAATGACAAAAGGAAATAAGGTCGCAAAGGTAGAAGCCGCTATAAACCCATTTAGGAGGTATTGAAATGACAACAAAAGAATATCTGAATCAAATAGGAACATTAAATGATCTGATAAATGAAAAGCTGTTAGAATTATCACAGTACAAAATTAGACATATGAGCATATCTTCCGTTGAAAACAAAGAACGTGTTCAGACAAGCCCTAATTTTGATAAATATACTGATATCGTGAATGAAATTATAGAAAAGGAAAAAGAAATAGATTACCTGACAGATAGATATGTCAATTTAAAAGAAAAAATAAAAATGCAAATAAGAATGCTGGATAATCCATCTTACAGAAAATTGCTTTTTGACAAATATATTTTTTTTAAAAGCGTACCTCAAATTGCTACAGAAAGAAATATAACAACAAGTGCAGTAAAAAAGGCACAAAAAACAGCAATCAAAGAATTTGAAAAAAAACACGGCACAATATATTGTATTTATAGTTGACTTCCACCCCTATATGTGGTATTATGGCAATGTGAAAAAGTATAAGTGTTTTCTCATATCCCCTCGTAACAAGTGTTTGAAAAGGCATCGCAGTAATGCGGTGCTTTTTTCATGGAGAATTTTATGGAAAAGAAGATATATTGCCCTAGATGCGGTCGCAAAGTGGCTACATATGATGGGCGATCCCAAATAGATATTGTTGTGAAATGCAGAAAATGCAACAAAAAAATCGTGTACAGGGTTGCGACAGGAGATATTGAAGTAAAGCCGCTACCAGCAAGGCAGACAGCAAGTGGAATGACGTTTATCTGATACAGAGGTATATATGAACAGAAGATTTTTGCAGGACATCGTAAAAGGATGTTACGGTAGAAAAATTGCATATACGAATGTTGAGCAGATAACAGAAGCTAATGTCGTACAAGTAATCGGAAACTGCATTGGTGCGTTTTATTACAACAAAACGGTAATAAAGTATTTGTGGGACTACTACAAGGGAGATCAACCGATTCTATATCGACAAAAGGTAACAAATGAAGATATCACAAATAGAATCGTGGAAAATCATGCTTACGAAATTGTTCAGTTCAAAGTGGGGCAGACATACGGCGAGCCTATTCAATTCATTAGCCGAAAAGATAATGAAGTAATCAACAAGGCTGTGGATATGCTAAATGATTTTATGGCAGATGCAAACAAGCAAGAAAAAGACATAAAAGCTGGAGAGTGGCAATCAGCTACTGGTACATCATTTAAGGCAATACAGCCGTTTGCAGGGGAAGTACCGTTAAGAATTGTGGCTCCTACTCCAATGAACACTTTTGCAATTTATCAAGAGGGAACGGAAGAAGCTCTTTTGGTAGTTCAAGAGCTGAAAGATGAAAACGGAAAAATGTATAAACTGGCGTTTTCTGACACAAAATCTTTCAAGATAGTTGACGGAAAACTGGAATATTCAAAATTGCATACATATGGCGCAATCCCGATTGTTGAATTTCCGAACAATCACGAAAGGATATCGGATATTGAACTTGTAATCGGAATGCTGGATGCGATCAATAATATGCAGTCTAATCGAATGGACGGAGTAGAGCAGTTTGTACAATACTGGATCAAATTTATAAATTGCGACATAGATCAAGAAGAATTTGAAAAAATGAAAGAAAGCCATGCACTTACTGTAAAATCAAATAATTCTGATAATAAGTCAGATGTGGATATTATGACACAGGAACTGGATCAAACACAGTGCCAAGTGGCTAAAGATGATTTATGGAATAATACGTTGTCAATTTTGGCAATTCCAAATAAACAGGGAAACACAGGCGGAGATACACAGGGGGCAGTAGAGTTAAGAAATGGATGGGATTTTTCAAAGACGAGGGCAAAATTAAAAGACCCTATTGTAAAATCGGCAGAAAAGAAACTGGCATATGTTGCATTGAATGTACTGAAAATTGCAGGAATTGATCTGAAATTATCTATAAGAGATTTTAACGTCCAGATCAATCACAGCCCACAGGATAATATGTACACTAAAGCGCAGACACTTACAGTATTGCTGCAAGCTGGCATACATCCTCTTATTGCAATAACTACTGTAGGTCTTTGGGGAGACGCAGAGAAAACATTTAATATGTCAAAGCCGTATCTTGAAAATCTTTACAAAACTATAGATGATGCAGAATCGCAGCAGAAAAAGGCAAAAGAAATTGTAAATCAAATGAATAAACAGCAGAATAAAGCAGTTACCGAGTAATAATCGGTAGCTGTTTTTATTTTATAAAATTTGCACCTATGCGTGAAATAGGAGAACTCGGCAGGAGCAACCTGCGACAACAAAAGCGTGAGTAACGGAGGTAATTATGACAAGAGAACAGGCAAAACAAAACCTTATTTTAATCGGAGTGGCAGAGCCTACAGACGAGCAGATCACAAACTATCTGAATCAGGTAAACGGCGAAACAAAGAAAGAGAAAGAAAGAGCCGATGGATACAAGGCTAAAGCTGACACGGCAGATGGTTTACAGAAACAACTTGACGAATTGCAAGCTGGAAATCTGACAGAGCTTGAAAAGGCGAATAAGGCATTAGACACAGCCAATCAGCAGATCGCAGAATTGCAGAAAAATAATGCCATTAGAGATTTGCGTGAAAAGGCTATGACAGATTTCAAAGTAACAGCAGAGCAGGCAAAAGCAATCGTAAAAGAAGATGGCAGCTTTGATACAGCCGAACTTGGAAAAATTATGTCCGAAAAAGAAACCGCCGCAGCACAGGCAAAAGAACAGGAAATCGCTGGTAAACAGGATATTCCGGGCGGTGGTAGTAATAAAGGCGGCGCAGACAATAAGACAGACGCTGAAAAGATAGCAGAAATCCTTATATCTAATACGCCTAAGAACAATGACGTTTTATCACATTACATTCAGCAATAACAGGAGGTAAAAAATGGCAAAGGAAATGAATATGCAGTATGAAAAAACTTCATACGCAGGAGATGTTCAGATTTTAAAGAGAGAGCCTAATGAAGCAATCCCATTAACACTTGATTTTTCAACGGTAACAGAAAAGGATGCGAATGGAAAGAAGATTGTAAAGGCTGGTACACCTGTAAACAAGTCAGGTGTGGCTGATAATACAGCAACAGCAATCGGAATCTTAAGATTTGATGTAACAGAAGACAGACCACAGGGAGTAGCACTTAAAAAGGCATATCTTAATACAAAGGTAGCGGAAGCACACTCAGGCGTTACATATGATGCAGCGGTTAAAACAGCTCTTCCAATGATTGTATTTGAATAATAACAGGAGGTAAACAGATGTTAATTAATGAAGTATTAGACAGCAAGTCTATCGCATTATCGGCAACAGAAAACGCTAGTAATCAGATACCTTATCTTGGTTTACAGTGGTTTCCGGAAAGAAAGAAACAGGGGCTTGATTTAAGCTGGATTAAGACGCATAAAGGACTTCCGGTATCACTTGCACCATCCAACTTTGACACAATCCCAACAATTAGAGCTAGAGAGGGATTAAGCAAGGAAAAAACACAGATGGCATTTTTCCGTGAGGGAATGACAGTCGGTGAAGAGGAAATGCTTGAAATCGAGCGTATTCAATCAGCAGACGACCCTTACCTTGCAAGTGCTTTATCAAGCGTATATGACGATACTAACAACCTTGTAAGCGGTGCAGAGGTTGTGCCCGAGCGTATGAGAATGTCACTTCTTGCTACAAGCGCGGGTCACCCGGTAATTGCCATTGTGAGCGATGGTGTTCAGTACGCTTACGATTATGACAAGGATGGTTCATACGCAAAAGACCATTACGCAAAGTTATCCGGCACAAGTATGTGGAGCGATACAGCTAATTCAAAGCCACTTACAGACCTTAATAATGCGAGAAAGAAGTTACAGAAGCAGGGCAAGATTGCCAGATATGTGCTTATGAACAGCAATACATTCCAGTATTTGCTTGATAATGCACAGATAAGAAACTCAATCCTTGCACAGAACCTTACAGCGACCATTGAGGTTGATGATGATGCTGTTGTTTCAGTAGTGCAGAAGAGAACAAAGCTCACTATCGTACTTTACGATAAAATGTACATTGATGATGATGGCAAGGAGCAGTACTTCTACCCGGACAACAAGGTTACACTTCTTCCGGAAGGCAGCCTTGGCAGTACTTGGTTTGGCACTACACCGGAAGAAAGAACAGCAAGACAGGTAGCCGATGTAGATGTAACAGTATATGGTGTAGGTATTACAGTCGCTACAAAGACAGAGTACGGACCGCCTATGAAGATGTCAACATTTGCTTCCGAGGTTGTACTTCCATCATATGAAAATATGGATAGCACATTCGTATATGAGGTTCATAGCGAAGAGTAGGAGGTGCAACTATGAAATATCCACATATAGTGGTTCATAATGGCAAATGGTATAATGCAGGCGAAGAAGTCCCAGAAAATAACGATTCTGGGGCTTCCTTTGATTATAGCAAGACAACTATCAACCGTATGTCTACCGCAGAATTACAAGAGCTTGCAGAAGAACAGGGAATTGAAGACGCAAGAGAAATCAACGGTTCAGAGTTAAAAAAAATTCTGATTGAAAAATTCAGACTGTAGGTGGTAATCATGGCAGAATACAGCATTTTGGAGCAGGTTAAAATCCGGCTGAAACAATTTCATATTGAGACGGTTACAAATGAGGACGAAACTACTTCCGACGTTGTTGTATTTGACAAGCCGCAGAATAACCCATTGATTGAGCAGTTAATCAAGCAGGCAAAGCAGGATATTGTGGCTATGCGGAATTATCCAAGCACATATACATCAGAGAGAATCGAAGCTGATCTTAAAAACTACGAAGCAGTTATCGTAAATTTGGTTGTGTATGATATGTCGCAAGCCGGCGAGGAATTTATGTCAAGTTTCTCTGAAAATGGCGTAAGCCGTAATTGGAGAAAACGAAGCGAATTATTCGTTGGCGTATATCCTTTTGCCAAGGTCTTATAGAGAAGATTGTGCGTTACCGTGTTTGCTGTGCGGATGTGGTAGCAGGCGGCGCACATTGAGTGGTGGTGGGCGGTGCGTCAACAAAAAAAGAAAGGCGGTATATGATTGATGACTATTGAGGTATCAACAGCAATCATTATAAGCGTGTTATCACTAGGTTTTTCCGTCTTTATGGGATTGAAAAGCAACAAGCGTACAGATACAAAAGATATTGAAGACCGCGTGAAAGAAAACACAAGAATCAATATGAAACTGGATGCAATATTAGATACCATCAATGAGATGAAAGATGAAAGGTCAGAAATGACAAAGAAATTGGCGGAACACGATTCAAGGATAGCAAAAATAGAATCAAGTGCCGCTTCTGCTCATCACAGGCTAGATGGTATTGAAGAAAGATTAAACGGAAAGGAATGATAGTATGAGAGATTGGAAACAGTGGGCTAAAGCCGCAGGAATCAGAGCAATTAAGACTATTGCGCAGGCAGCTATCGCAGGAATTGGAACGGCAGCAGCTATGGGAGCTGTAGACTGGAAATATGTTTTATCCGCGTCTGTGCTGGCTGGAGTATTATCATTGCTTACTAGCGTAGCAGGACTTCCAGAGGTAGAGTAATGTCACTGGATATCAACAAACAGAAAATGACATATGCACTGCCAACAGGTCAACAGCCGAAATACGAACTGGATTCTGATGGGAATATAGCTTATGAGGGCTATATGGGAGAAGATGGTTTATTTGTTCCGTATCTTGATGATGAAGGAAACAAAATACCGAAGCTGACAGGAGATACGATAGATACTTATTTGGCTCCTGTTATTTTTTATTCTTCCATTAGCAACAAGTTAAACGAAGTTCTAGCGAAGGAATTTGGTATTGATGATTCCACCAACTACGCACAGCTTGTCACTGACAAAGAAGATTTTCCACTGAAAGTCGGTGCTCTGATATGGAAGAAATCAGAAGTGATGTACACGGTCGTCAATGGCGAACCTATGGTAGATGCTACGACCGCAGATTACACGGTTAAAGGCGTAGCGGACGAAGGATTGACAGTTGACCTTTATCTGCTGCAAAAGAATGTTAAAAATGCGGAGCAGTAGGATATGTCAAAAAAAATCACTATAACTCTTTCTCAAAAGTCCGTACAAGACGCTATAAGCCAAATAAAGGCATACCAAAATGACTTGACATATAAATGTCAGTTATTGGCTGAAAAGCTGGCTGAAAAGGGCGTAGAGATCGCAAGACTGCAATTAGCAGACCTTGATGCAATATTTACTACGGAATTGATTTCAAGTGTTCATGCGGAATACAAAGGAAGTATAAAAGGCGGCGGTATATGGGCGGTAGTAGCCGGTACAGATCACGCAATGTTCGTAGAGTTTGGTACCGGTATTGTCGGAAAGAGATCGCCGTATCCTGGTAAATTGCCGGAAAGTATTGACTGGCAGTATGCAAGCGGTAAAACAATCAGACAGCTAGCAGATGGTCGATATGGTTGGTTTTACAAAGATGATGACGGGCAGTGGTGGTTTACAGAGGGTATGCCTAGCAGACCATTCATGTACTACACGGCGCAGGAACTCGAAAAGATTGTGGTTGAAACGGCAAAGGAGGTATTCGGTGGTTGATAATACATGGGCTTATGAAATTGAAACAAGAATACTTGGTTTGCTGAACAGTTATGCTGTGCCAAGAATTAAAAAAATAAATGGTTTTGAAAAAACAAATTTTTCAAATGCAGTCACAAATAACGAGAGCAGGCTATCTGGAACGATATTTCCAACAATATATGTCAAAGAATTGCCGGCAGTAGAAAAAGAGCGCGATTTAGAAGGTAATACAATAAATGCGGTTTTATCTACATTTCAGATTGACTGCATTATAAACACAAGTCAATCACAGGCAAAAAAAATGGCACAAATTGTATCTGAAATAATGAAAGAATTGCAATTTGAAGTAACGGCAATGCCATCTTTTAATTCAAAAGAAAAAGTTTACAGATCCACAGCACGTTATAGAAGAACTATAACAAAAAAAGACAGATTAGAAATAAAACCAAAAGCCAATTAGGCTTTATTTTTTGCAATAAATAGGAGGTAAAAATA
>ERZ1023641.315-NODE-315-length-14909-cov-14.560792_pt1 | contig 14909 bp, 8 predicted proteins | sample MGYA00380335_ERZ1023641 | MGnify/ENA primary metagenome ERZ1023641 (study PRJEB33179, sample SAMN07448970) | human gut metagenome | biome: Human-gut; feature: Human associated habitat; material: Faeces | host: Homo sapiens | place: India: Bhopal | collected... | reverse complement strand
TCCGGCGGGACGCCTAGCGGGCTTGCGTTCTTGTTTTACATCCGGCGGGACGCCAATAGACCCTATCTGTTTTTTATGGTGTTGCCCACCTTCATCTCCATACCTCTATCAATGTCTCAATTCTAAGAACCGTTCACACAGAGCAGTTGTCCTCAGGTCTTCAAACGAGAGATCTGCCATCGGCAGCAGGATGGCTTGTGGATGAATGACAGAAGTCCCCGGCTCCGCTGTCATCTCTTTCGATGCCATCACGTCACCCATCAGTTCCAGCATGGACGGCTGGTCGCTACATCGCTGCTGCATTAGTTCTTCTTTTCCAGTCTTTGTATCAACACGCATCAGAACTGATCTACCTTTCAAAATATAAGCGTAAGGCAATCCTTGTTGACGGGCTAGGACGCAAAGTTTCTTCTGCAACTTCCTGCGGGACATAGTTTTTTTGCAATCAATACGCATCACGCCACTTTCGAACATGGTTGGCCATGTTGGTGCTTGCATTTCTCTAAATGACTCGTTACCAGTAGAAGTCTTGGCTCCTGGTGAAGGAACACGTCCCGATAACTGCCTAAGTAAGATTCCATCACGTATCAATTCTACTGTCTGGGGACGAACCCCATCTGCATCATAATGTCTGTAGCGCAACAGTCGGTGTCCATCAAACACGGAATCATTACTCAACTGAGTTAAAGAAATATGATTACTGACGACCTTCTTGCCTATTTTTTGATAGGTATTATCATATTCTCTCTTGTTCAGATTAAAGTGGGTGTGGATATATGTTGAGAGCGTCTTATTATAAGTATTCTCTTGAAGGAACACATTTGCAGCAGAGCCTTCGTACAATACAGGCCCCATATATTCCAAGTCATCACAACGTGTTGCTTTGCATTGAGTAATATTGAATTCTGCCGTTCTCTTCACGAAAGCAATGAGCGAATCAGTCGGTGGCAAATCGGCCACATCACAAATGGATCCATAGCCATCAATCACATTAAGTTTTGTTCCGTTCGCCATCGGTAAATCAGCAAACAAGAGAAGCTTAATTTGCCTGAATGGCGTTCTCATTTTCAGTCCTTCAGATGTGACGCGGTAACAGTCGATATACTTTTGCTCTATTTCCACACGTGATGAAGTAAACTCTGAATATGTACCCAAAACTTCCGACAACTTATTCGCCAGCACCTTCAACAATTCTGCATCTTCCTGCCATCCGTCAAGTGCTGATGACTCGATGACTGTTCTGCCTGGCAATTCCAACCATTCTGGCAAACTGTCTGCTCTAACTTCGCTCTGATTATTAACCAACCAATCTGTAGCGTTGCGGAATTGTATCGCCGTACGCCGGCTTAATTCGCTTCGCAGATGGTAATAGCATATTTCATCAGGCAGAAGAAATGGTCGCCCCAATGTATTACCGCTATAAGAGGTCTGCATTCTGTTACCGGCAATAACCTGAACCAGTCCAGAGTTCTTCACGCCTTCTGGTTCGTATTTCAGACAACTTCCCAACGACGAAACAATCTTGGTCGTAGCCTGACGACGTACATAATAATCCAGGAACATCGGGTGCTGTCCGTTGATTTCTGATGTCATTCCCTTATCTATCTCATCCTTCATCGCTTTAAAAATGACGGAGTCGGCATCCTGCGTCCCATTCTCAGCCAAAGTTTGGAAGTCAAGATGAGGAAATGTATCCGTACATCCCTCACCATAATCAATAACTTGGGTTTCAATCTGCGACACATAGACCATCGGTGAACAGCTTGACACAGGAATCCATCCTGACCCAGAGCCACATCGGCCGTTGAACACTTCTACTTTCCCCCCTGCTGCCTTGATGTTGCTAAAGGCGGATAACGGTGTACCGATGAGCGACACGCCACGAACTAGTTCGTCTGCTCTTCCGTCAGTATAAATTCTGTAGGTCTCCACAGGAAAAATATTGAAAGAAGAAGCTACCTTAGCACTACTCCTGAGTGTTGTCCATCCATTGCTGACGCTCTTGATGTAATAACCATAGTCCTTCTTTAGTCGTTTCAATTCTTTGATGAGCATCTTGCGCAGTTCTGTTTCCGTATAGGGATGAGAAGTCTCCACTATTAGGTTTGATTGTCTTGGGGCAGGATCATTTCCAAACAAAGAACGGCCGTGCCCGTTGGTGACAGCTTGCTGTGACAGACATGTCAACATGTTCGCCATCTTTCCATCTTTTACACATTCCACCTTCTGCCCCATCGATCCCTCGTCATCATACCGATAATAGCCAGCCAGTGGAGTTCCACCTAAATATTGTTGCTGAGGGTTGCATGTGACTGTGAAATCTGTAGGTAACACTTGATTCCCCCTCATGGATGCAAATTCAGAGTCTTGACGTTCCAGTCTGTGTCCAAACACCTCATGGAAAAAGACAGCACTTGAATTTCCCGACAGAATCACAGGACCGCTATATGCTTCAGCCATCGGTGCCTTGCTTAGTGCAAAAGTCCGTTGAACCAAAACCTCCATATCGTGGGCAAGTGTTTCTTGATCAGGTAGTTCTGATGTCTTGTAGGCGAAATAATCCTTATCTAATGCAATTTCCACACCTCTGAAATCCTTAACCGACGCACGAATCGCCAAGACGAACGACTGTCTGTTGCTCACGACGGCTGTACCCTCTGAATCGATAATATATCGTCTTTGATTCAGACCTTCAATGTGTGCCAAACAATGGGCTTCAGGCGTTTTGCGTGCTTGTACAGCTGTAGTTTTATTCAAAAGTTGCTTCCAATATTCCTTATCGAAAGACGCTTCGGCAAGCGGTTCTTCGTAATGTACTGCTGCAGAACCTTTTGCAACGAGTGGCATTTGTATGGATTTCTTTTTCGTCTTTTGCCATATAGCCATTTGCCCACGATATATTCTGCTCAAGGCATTCCAAATTACAGACTTGATAACTTTTGTGTCGTTTTCATAAGGCAGATCTATCATCAGCATCTGACTGTCCATCCATTCTTCTTCCTTATAATCAAAACGATTTAGTCCCTTTCCGTCATTCAGCGTGCCAAACAAAATCTTAGGGCAGAATCTGCGCCCATTCTTTTCATGCATAGTAGCACATCCCATGTCGCTGTCGATGCTGATGGTTTTCTCATCCAGTGCACCGAACGACATGAATTGTACAGGCACAGAATCCTGACTCAAATGTTGATAGTAATATGTCATCTCATTTCTGAGCAAGTCATATAAGGGATCACCCGTCCTAGCTTGTGCAGAAACAATCTGACAACAGGCACAAAGCAGCAAAGAAATATACGTTTTTACCATAAAAATGATATAATTTCTACTATTTCCTACTTGTCTGGCACCACGTATCAGCAGCGGCTTTCTTCTTTGAGAAGCCTTCCACTCCATGAGTTTTATATCTAAATTTCGCTTGTAATATGTCATTTTATGTAATTCGTTGATTTTCAGTGCAAAGATACAACTTTTATCCAAAAGTCAAGGCAAACAATAGTTAATTTTATCCAAAAGTCAAGGCTAAAAAGACGGTTTTTTATCCAAAAGTCAAGGCAAACGCTGCTGAAATGGGAAAGATTCTATTAAATATGGAGATGGCGTATTACTAATTTTAACGCCGGCTTTCAAATCCGGCAGAACGCCTGGTGGACTTGCGTTCTTGAATAATTAAAAAAGGGTGCATCATGAACTTATGACACACCCTTTTGAATAATTTACTTGTTTTCGTTGGTAACAACGAAATTTACTTCTTCTTATAAGTAACAACTACCTTGTTGGAATAGATTGACTGAGCGCCGGAAATAACATTACCAGTGGTCTGCATGGTCAATGTGTTGTTCGCAAAAGAACTCTCGATACCTGCAGTAACTGTGGTTTCTGCACCATTTTCATCCAGCTCAGCAGCAATCAGCTGACTTGGAACATAGGTAGATACCTTTACGTTGCGGTTGAGAAGGAAGCCCAGGAACAAATCCTCGCGTGTCTGCATCCAGCCGAAAGCATTCAGCAGATAAAGAGGCTCCACGGTGTTAGGACATGTACGGATGCTCTTATCTGTTGTCAACCCGTTGGCCAGGCTCAAGGTATAAGCAGACAAGTTGCCATCAGTATAGGTGTTCAGGAGATTTGCATCATCATTATCTGCTGCACCATTCTTCTTTACACTTACAAGATAACCATTTGCATCGTAGTCCCAGGTATAGGCAACGTCATCACCATACATATCGTAACCTGTGCTGCTGATGATGCGGCCCTGATCGTCGAGGGTATAAGTAAATGGCGCTCCAGCGAACAAACTCATGGTTGTGATGGTCTTACCGCTATAATCGAAAGCCCACTCTACACCACCATTAGAAGAAATTCCCTTCAGGGAACCGTCTTCGTTATAGGCGAAGTTCACAGTCAGTGTGCCATCCTCAAGACCTAACATTGGAGCATACATATTGAGCATCGCATTATCTGTAATGGTGATGCTCTCTATCTGGCGCTGCTGGAAGGCATATACCTTACCCAACTCCCAGGAAGCACTGCCACGAACCAGAGATACGGCATACTCGCCTTCTGCCAAGTCTGCAGGAACGGTGAACTTTACACCATCGGCTGTAACTGTGGCATCGATGGTCTTGTCGCCCACTACAATCTTGTCGCCCTGGGCAAAGCCGATACCGGCGAGGGTTACCTCCTGGCCAAGACCCATTTCTGATGGCAATGACAGGGTTGAGATTGGGTTGTCGGCTGCAAGAAGATTCATGCTGCCCAAGGTGAAACTGTCGTTAGCTACCTTCAAAACTACGTTTACCTTACCTGGTGTCAGGGTGTAAGGGATGGTGAAGGTTGCACCATTGCTTGTCATCTTGGCGTTGGTGTTAACTTCTGTACCCTGTTCTGGCTGCAGATAAAGGGTCTGGCCAGAAGCGAAGCCGCTGCCCTGAACGGTTACCTCGGCACCAATCTTCGCAGAAGTTGGAACCACAGCATTGCTCACTGGGTTGCTAGGACCATCGTCGTCTGACGAACATGCTGAGAATGTGATGATGGCACAAAGCATCAGCATCATGGAAATCAATTTTTTCATAATCATTGGTTTTAATTAATGAATAAAAAATATATATTAAACTCTCATTTTTGGTTGAATCTTTGAAGCTTTTGCCCTTACAGGGCGTGTGGGTACCGGCTGGCTATTCAATAAAGATTGCAATCCCGTCAGGCGTCCCAGCGGATTTGAAATCCGCCGTAAAAAAAGGTTCGACCTATTAAAACGGGGGATTTGGAATCCCCCAATCTTTCGACTGCATTCTTGCTTGCTGCGGATTTCAAATCCGCAGAGCCGAAATAGGTTAGGACATTTTTTAACGCCGGATTGCAAATCCGGCGGGACGCCTAGCGGGCTTGCGTTCTTGGCTTCAAATCCGGCGGAACGCCTGGCGGGGCTTGCGTTCTTGATTTTATACTACAACCCTGGCTGGCTGTTCAATAGCTTCTCGGTATCCTCGCTGGATGGGCGTGTCATATCCGGATTCACGATTCTGCCGTTTGGATCGAGGAGGATGAAGCGAGGGATTCCGCTGATGCGATAGTCGCTCTGGAACTTGGTTCCCTTGCCTATGTAAAGCTGGGTGCCGCTCAGGGCGCCGCTCTTTACACGGGCTGTCCACTTCGCCTTGTCCTGGTCTATCGACAAGCCCACGAACACGATGTTTCTGCCCTTGAACTTCTCCTCCAACTTCTTGAGGAATGGCAACTCCTTCTGGCATGGACCGCACCAGGTGGCCCACATATCTATATATACATACTTGCCACGGAAATCGCGAAGCGTCATCTCCTTGCCGTTTACATCCACACCCTTGAACATAGGCGATGGACGGCCCACGGCTGCCTTGTCCCACTTGGCACATGCCTGCTTGAAGATGGCATTGAGACGAGGCGAAGTAACATAGGTATAATAGAGGTTCTGAAGGTCGGTGATGTTCTCCACGCCATTGCCTTCTACATAGGTGAACGCCAGGAAGTGAATCAGGGATTCACGAACCTTCTCGCTCTGGATGTTCTCGCCGATGTAGCTCATCTCTGCCACTACCTTTGGATAATACTGGCGGATGTTCTTGCCTGCCTCATCGAAGATATGCGCCGCCTCTATCATGAAGTTGCGGTACTCGTCGATGTCGGCAAGATCATCATCCTCCTTCACATACTGGCGAAGGGTATCGTAATACTCCTTGCCCAATACCATCGTGGTGTCCTGGGTGAGATAGGTATGGCTCACCGGATACATCAGCATCATGTTGGCATAGAAGTAGGTGATTCTGCCTTCCTCCATCTTCTGGAACTTGTCGTCGGCTGCAAACTTACGTGCCTTCAGCAGGCGCTTCATCGATGCCATCTTCTTATCTACGGTGGACTTGAACTCGCCCCATGGCTGTGTATAAGCCTCGTTAGGCAAGCCGGTTAGCTGAATCTTGTTCAAGTAATCCACAGCCTTCTCGTTACCGCCCTTTACGGCAAAGGTATTGTCGAAATCGTTGCCATCGAAGGAGATGTTCATCTCGTCACCCTTCTGGAGATAGACTACCTTGAACTTCTCGCCATAATATACGTTGGCATAGAGGGCATCCATGCCGTCGAGCTGCACCGTGGCCTTGCCGTCGGTGAGCGCAAATTCGTTTACACTCATGTGGTAAACCAGTACCACATTGTTCAGCACCGCATTCCTTACATCAAACTTCACCGTGATGCCGTCTGCGGCGTGCATGTTCACTGCTGCCAGCAGGAACAGAAGCAATGATACTATCTTATTCTTCATCTTGTTTTCTTTCTTTTAAAACTTATCTTTTTCAATTTTCGCAAGTAACCTGCGATATTAGTTGGTACGCTCGCGATAGGTGGCATCCACTATCTTGCCGAAGCCGGAATAGCTGGTTGGGGTAACCTTAGAGAAGTCGCCCTCTGATTTCATGCCGTCGTAGATGCGGAGGGTTCCGGAACCCTTGCCGTTCTCTGTGCCCACGATGAGATCGTAATCATTGGCCGATGCCGAATTCTGATAGAAGTTGAACTTCATCATCGTGATGGTCTCGCCGCTGAAGCTGAACTGGCGTTCTGCCTTCAATGGCTTCTCTGAGAGATTCACACGGTAAACCGTGCCGCCCACTGCATAATACATATAGTTTTTCAACGAACTGAAGGCGAAGCAGGAAGCCTTGGCGATGTCGGTGCAGTCGCTCAGGTCGCCATAGTAGGCCTTGCCCAAGGCGAAGGTGCAGTCGGCATAGCAGAGCATATCGCCCAGCTGGATGCCATAGAGTTCATACTTCCTGCCGCTGCGGAGCACGGTATAGGTGATGCCCATCTTGGCATTTCCAGGGTCGTACTTGGTATTCTCCATATAAACGAAGTCCATGCCGGTAGGGTAGTCGGCAAAGGCATTGCCTGTTACCATCTCAGAACCCTTATAGCCTGTGGCAATCTCTTCCATCTCCTTCATGGTGTGATAGGAGGCATCAGAGAGCGACAATCCTGGCAGGAACGGACAGCACGACATGAAGCACTTGTTTACATCATCATAAAGCAGATAGATGGATGCATAAGAGGCGGCTCCGATGTTGGCTCCCACGGCTGGGGCAAGCACCGGCTGCTTGTTCACGGCAGCGAAGAGACCCTGGATTCCCATGTTGGAAGCGGAGTAGGCATAGCCGTCGCTCACGATCATTCTCATCATGCCGCTCTGGTCGCATACCATGCCCTGCGGATGCAGCTCCTGCTGCTTTGCCACCTCGTACTTGAAGGCGTAGTCTTTCTGCCACATGAAACTGTTTTTGGAAAGACGGGTGGCGCCATCGGCGGTGAAGAGATAGAATGGGGAGTCAGAATATCCGCTGTTTGGCGCATACTGGATGCGATAAGGATGATCCAGCTCCGGCATTCCGGTGGTCTTGAGGATGTCGAGATAGGTTTTGCCCGTAATCTTCGATACGATGTCAAGACGGGTCTTGCCATCCACATCGCAAAGCACCATCCAGCCCTCTGAAGAGGTATCGCTCACGGTGAGCGCATAGCTCTGTCGCCAGAACAATCCGGTCTTCTTTTCGGTGGCGGTGAAGAAGAGGGTGTATTCTCCGGCAGGAAGCGTCATTTCCTGCAAGAGATGCTTCTCGTTGCCAAGTACGGTTACCTCGTTGTCGCCAGCCTTGTTGATTACCTTCCACTCGTAGCTGTAGGCATCGAGGTCGGTGATGTTGTCGCCCAAATTTGGGTCGAGGTCGATGTTGGCATGGGTGAGCACCGAGATGTTCTCAGGCACGCCCGTGATAGTTGGCTCGTTGAGACTGTGGTAATCGTAGTTGCCCTCGTCCTGAGAGCAGCCGGCGAACACCGTGGCCATCAGCAGAGCCGCAGCCCATATTTTATAATTTCTCATAATTCTTAAAGTTTTTCTATTTAATCTCCTTTGAGAGGGATTCTCTTTAAAAGTGATTCCCTTTGAGAGTAATTGTATGCCCATGACTTTACTCGCCATAGAATGCCAGCGCATTGCCCTGTGCATCGAAGGCATCGGCATCGTATGCCTTGCCACTGTTGCGAAGCTTCTGCTGCTCCTTCACGTAGCTCTGCATCTCGGAACTTACGTAGCTCTGCATGGCAAGCGTCATCTTCGAATCGTCGTTGAAATCGGCTGGATCCAGGTCAAGAACCTTGCAGGCCAACTCAAACTTCTGCTGGGTGAAGGCACCGAGCAGATCTGTCTTCCATGCCTTTGGGGCTGTGGTAAACTGGTCGGAGAAGATGATCTTGTACTGCAGCGTGGTCACCACATCGCCATTGGCGTTGGTTTCCTCGGTAACAGGCAGGGTGAAGAATGCATTAGGCTGCAGACTTACCTGGATGTGCTTCTGCTGTGATTTCAGGATAGCGGTACGCTTCAGGGTAATCATATACTCCAGCGTGGTTTCGCCTGCAGGCATCTCGGCCTTCTCAGGCAAAACGTAATCAATGCCTTCCCTGGCATCCTCCGAACTTACCGTGAGGGCTATCTCGCGGGGCTGGTCGGAAGGACGGCCTACCAGCTGAATCTTCACAGGCACCTGCATCTCGTCTCCCTTCTCATAAACAAAGGTTACGCTGGTGGTATCCTGCAGGATATTGGTATTGGTGCGATTGTTGAGGTAAACGCCGTTAATATCCTGGAATACATCCGGTTCCTGCTCGCTGCACGAACCGAACAGGAAGGCTGCCATCGCTCCAAACAAAAGAGTCTTTATCTGATATTTCATAATTCTTCTGTATTTAATTTTCTGTCTCAGAATCTGGCAGTGGTACCACGAAGATGAGGTCGCTTGCCTTTGGATTCTTGTTCTTGTTGGAAGAGGTGATGATGTCGCAGTTCAATCGCTTGTAGAGATAGAACAGCTGGCCCTCGCCATACAGCTCTCTGATATACTCGTACTTCAGCAAGTCGGGAGTCAGGGTCTGCAGGTTGGCCACACCGCGGTTTCTGCGCAGGGCATTCACATACTTCAGGCCGTTAGCCAGGTTGTCGCTCTGGCTCTCTGCAGCAATCAGGAACATCTCGCCCAGCCTTATCATCGGAATCATCGTGTTCTGAATGCTTCCATTGGCCACCATGTCGCTATATTTGTAGAAATAGCGGTTGCTTCCCGTAGCAATCCAGTTGGCACGATAGCGGTAGTCGTCCTGGTAACCGCCCGTGGTGGCTGCTCCGCCATACACGATGTTGCTCATCAGGTTGTCGTCCATGCGGAACACATAGTTTGGCAGACGGGATGGGTCGAAGAAGTTCTTGTGGATGGTTCCTCTACTGGTGTTGGTGAGGGCGAAGATAACCTCCGACGAGAAGATGCGGTCGGGGTCGGCCGGTGAACCGGTTACGAGACTCTTATCCACAAACGGGAAGATGCCCTGGTCGGCTGTCTTGATTACATCGGTGGCATACTTGAAGGCATCTGCCTTGTCGCCCATGTAGAGATAGGCACGTGCCAGGAGTGCCTCCACGGCATAATAATTCATGCGGAGGGCACGATAGCGCATAAAATTGCTGGTGCCATCCTGCGAACCGCTCATCAGGGTTCCCTCGGTCTTCACAGGGTCGTTGGCAAGCAGGGTGCGCGCTTCTTCCAAATCAGCCACCACCTTCTCAGCCACCTCCTTGGCGGTGAGGATTGGTTCAGGCGAATTGGTCTGCTTATTATAATAAGGTATCGCCTTCTTGTCGCTGTCCTTGGCATAAACCGGACCGAAGAGGCGGAGCATGTCGAAATGGAGCATGGCACGCAAGGCCATCGCCTCGCCCTTGATGGCGTAGTAGTTGCCGCCAGTGAAGAGATTCTGGTTGCCATCGATGGTCTCCAGAATCTTGTTGCAGTTCAGAATCAGGGCGTATGCCTTGTTCCAGGTCTGGTCTAACCGATTACGCCAATACTCTGTGGCATACTGATATGACGCCAGGTCCTTGTAGTTGCCCCAAACGCTGTTGTCGCTGCCGATGGTGTAGGCGCCGCCCATCACCTCGATCATCTCAACCGAGAGGGTCTGACCATAGAGTGCCTCGCTGTTGAGGTCGATATAAACGCCATTGAGCATTTTCTGATAGCCTTCTTCCGACTTGAGAAGCTCGCCCTCCGAAATCTGGTCGTAAGGCTTTACCTCCAGCCAGCTGTCGCACGAAACCATCAGCGTGCTGCAGGCTATGATCATTGAATATATTATCTTTTTCATTTCTTGCTTTTTAGAATGTTGCACCTATTGAGAATGACACGGTACGGGCAAACGGATAGTCGATGCCTCGCTCAGCCTTTACGGTTGACCAACGGAAGATGTCGTTCATGTTGGCCTGAACGGAAAGGGCCTGCATGCCCAACTTCTTGGCGATGTTGAGCGGGAACTCGTAACCCAGGTTGATAGACTCGCAGGTGAGGGTGTTCTCATCCATCACGAAGCGCGAAGACTTGTCGGTCTTCTGCACCATCGAGATGCCCTTGAACTGGGCATTGCGGTTGCTGATGCTCCAGCGGTCGTAGAGGGCACGGCGGTCCTGGTTGTTATATACGTCGGCTGTGCCGATGTTCTCCACCTTGTCGAAGAGCGAACTGTTGAAGAGCTGACCGCCATACTGATAGCGGAAGAAGCAGCTGAACGAGAAGCCCTTGTAATAGAAGGTGGTTCCCAGCAGGCCTTCTACATCCGGCTCGGTATCGCCGCATACCACCTCATCGTTGGCATCGTAGGTGAACGAATAGGTTCCGTCGCGCTTGATGAAAAGCTCCTTACCCGTGGCTGGGTCGATGCCCGCTGAGCGTACTGCCCAGATGGCGGTAGGACTTCCACCATCGTAATAGCGGGTGGTGTTGTGAAGACCGGTCTTTCCGCTCTCGTTCAAGGCGCTGAAGGCATTGCCGATGTTGGCATACTTCGACTTGGAGTGGGTGGCGCTCACGGAGATGTTCCAGTTGATGCGCTCGTGCGGCATATAGATAGGCGAGAACTTGACGGTGGCTTCCCAACCATTGGTCTTCTGCTTGCCGGCGTTCAATGCCTCGCTGGTTACACCCATGGAACCTGGGGTGGTGATGATGGCGAGCAACGGGTCGGTGTTCTTGATGTAGTAATCAAGAGTAAGGTTCAGACGGTTGCCCAGGGTGGTGATATCGGCACCCACATTGTAGTTGATGGTCTCCTGCCAAGCCAGGTCGTTATTGCCTAAACCATTGATTACAACACCAGTACCAAACACGTTGGTCATCAAACTGTTAAACATATAGGTGGTGTAAGCCTGATAAGCCGAGAAATTCTGGTTTCCAGGGTTACCCACAGAGGCACGCAGCTTCAGCATCTGGAAGATATCATTCTCCTGCATCCACTGCTCGTTGTGGATGTTCCAACCCAAACCCACAGACCAGGTGGTGCGGAAACGGTTGTCGGTACCGAACATGGAGGCACCGTCGTTACGCAGGTTGAAATCGAGCAGGTAACGGTTGTCGTAGGCATATCCGCCGTTGAGATAGAAGCTGGATGCATGCTTGATGTTCTCCCGATAACTTGGCTTGCCACCGGTAGGGTAGTTGTTGGCAAAGGATGGTGCCGCAAACTGATCGTCGGTGAAACCGGTAGCCGAATAGCCGTTGGTCTTGCTGGTGGTATTGTTGAAGTTGAAGCCCAACACGGCATTGATCTGATGCTTTTCGGCTATCAGCTTACCATAAGTGGCAGAAAGGTCGCCCTCGTAGTAGAGATACTTCTGCAGACTATGCTTGAAGAGTCCCTTCTGGGTAGCCTCCTTATCGTCGAAATCGGTATGTTCAGGCGAGAGGCGCTGGTCCTGGGTATCATCATACTTGGTGATACCAAACTTGGCACGCACGCGGAGCTCTTCGGTGGCAAACCACTCGGCGATGAAGTTGTTGGTAAAGCCGAAGCGCTGGCCCTTGTCGTAGTTGTTGAGATGAGCATTCCAGAGCGGATTCGAAACAGGATTATCGTTCAATCCATCTTCAGGATAATAGAGATACTTGTTGATCTTGCCATCTGCACCATACTTCTTGTAGTAAGGGTTGGCCTGCGCATATTCTGCGAAACTCACCGTAGGGTTGTTGGTCTCCAGATAGTCGATGGAGAGCTTGTTGCTGAACTGGAACTTTCCGGTGCGGTAGATGAGGTCGAGGTTTCCGCCCAGGGTCTGACGGTCGGAACCCTTCATCACGCCGTTCACCTTTCCGTAGTTCAATCCCAATCCATATCTCACGTTGCCCTCGCCACCCTCGGCATATACATTGTGCTTGTGGGTAAAACCGGTACGCAGCGGCACGCTGAGCCAATAAGTGTTCACACCCTGTTCTATATCGCGGAGACGGGAATTATAGAGATTATCCAACTTAATCTGGTTGAAAGGATCGCTGGCATTATCCTTATATACGCCAGCCAGTTTTTCGAACTCCAGCTTCTCGCGGGCATTCATCAGGTTGTAATCAGAAAGGTTGGCGAAGTCCATGCTGTAGTCTCCCTTGTAGGAAATCTGCAGCTTACCCTTTACAGGCGCCTTGGTCTCGATGACCACCACGCCATTGGCCGCCTTGGAACCGTAGATGGCTGTGGATGCGGCATCCTTGAGCAGGGTAACCGATGCCACTCTGTTCATATTGAGGTTCATCACAGTTTCCAGGGTTGTCTCGAAACCGTCGAGGATAAAGAGCGGCTGGTTAGGGTCGGAGCCGTATTCCTCCTTCAGTCCCGCCACGCTCGACTTGCCACGGATTTCCACATCCGGCATCTTGTTAGGGTTGGAACCAGAGAGGGCATTGTCCATTATCTTGAACGAAGGGTCCAGGGTCTTCAAGCTCTGGAGCACGTTCTGTGCGCCCACGCTCTTGAGTTCATCGCCCTTGAAGGTAGCCGAAGAACCGGTGAAGCTCTCCTTCTTGCGTCGATAGACACCGGTAACCACCACGTCCTTGATACTCTGAGCTTCCGACTTCAGCATGATGCGGGCAAAGTCGGCCTGATTGCTACCTGTATATCGGATTACCGTTTTTTTATAGCCGATAAATGACAGTACGATGTTGCATTCCTTCTTGACAGGCAAGGAGAAATGACCGTCGATATCCGTTGTTACTGCATGAGTAGTACCTTCGATGGCTACGGTAACGCCAATCATCGGCTCGTGATCACCGCCATCAAATACCTTACCCTCAACAAATCCTTGCTTCACGGTAAGTTCTGTCTGTGCAGTTGTCTCTCCGTTAACGTTCTGCGCGCATGCAGAGTGAAAGAATGGAGGAGTGAGACAACAACTCAGCAAAATCCAGCGGCAAGCACTTGGAGTTAAATCGTTTATTTGCATAAAGTTACAATCTAAATTGATTATTCTCGTTTTAATATTACTTTTGTTGCTGCAAAGATAACACTTTTTTAGTGATAATTGCCATTTTTACAGTTAAAATTACAATGTATGCTGCAATATTTTACAATGGTGCCCGAATTTTTATCAAAAAGGTAGCGATATGTATCATCATGTTTAAACAAAACTAGTTGCTCATAGCATGCCTTCTCGTTGTTTTATGTATATAGTTATTGGAGTAACCAATACACTATCTGGTATAAATGTGGCATTGTTTATATTGCATTTATCTTTTATTTTTTTTCTTGAAACAGCAAAATATTTACGACTATCACCTTCTGCCTTAATAGTATCTATAGTCAAACCATATTTATACAACAATTTGTTCATTTTCTCATAAAGGGGAGTATTACATAAGGTATGATCTACAGCATGGCAATAGTCAACATAATAATCAAATGAATGGTCGTCTATTTTTTTTGCATCCAATAGAGCGTAATCAGCAAACACGAAAGTATCACCAAAAATGTATTTTATATTTTTTATTGGATATAAATTTGCCGCATGCTTTAGACACAAATCTAATTGATGCAAAGTTTCTTCTCCATGGGGGATTTTTATTTCTTCGTTTCTAAAGACTCTTTTTTTTCTTGTCCAATATTCAAATTCATCTCTTGACAAGATACCAATACATAGAGAGTTTTTCCTCTCGTACGAAAAGGAAAAGTAAATAGACGTAGGAATATTCTGCTTTTGTACATGACAAATATAGGATTTGTCATAGTATTTTTCTACGACTATTTCTGCTTTTTCTTTTTTTTGTGTACAACAATTAATGATAAGCATTAATACACAACTGATAATTGCTAACTTTTTCATTGTCTTCTCGTTTAATCATTTACTATCTATAGCCACATTTCCATAATTTTGTGGATAAATAATCATATTCTTGGCTATTGTAATAACAACATGCGCCATATGATTCTGAAACCCACTAATTCAAGTGGACTCTTAGTTTATTCTGCAAAGATAAGTCTTTAAGGGCAAATATGTATTTTTGAATTAT
>ERZ1023641.312-NODE-312-length-14991-cov-8.437333_pt1 | contig 14991 bp, 29 predicted proteins | sample MGYA00380335_ERZ1023641 | MGnify/ENA primary metagenome ERZ1023641 (study PRJEB33179, sample SAMN07448970) | human gut metagenome | biome: Human-gut; feature: Human associated habitat; material: Faeces | host: Homo sapiens | place: India: Bhopal | collected... | reverse complement strand
TTGCTTTTTTACATCGAATTATCGATGAAACTAAATATAATCAACGAAAAAAGCTTGGAATACTGGTCTAAGATGGTTTCTGATATTAAGCACATGGCTATTGCTTGGAGAAGTAAAGATAAAGAAAGATGAAGAATATAGGTTTTGCACTGTATAAACCGTTGTTGCTCCGTCCGGCAATATCAACAACAACAACTGTAACAACAACAACGGTGTTCGCCCATTCTGTATCAAACAGACAGAAAGAGTAGGCAATAAGCCGAAATCAGGAAAAGATACAAAAAAGTGCAAGACCTTCCCTCATAGGGTAAATACAAAGGAATTTTTATTATGGATAAAGACGTTATATGTGATTACGGGAATCTGTATAAGGCTTATAAAAAGGCTAAAGCAGGCAAAGGATTTAATGGCAGCAGTGCAAGGTTTCAGACTATGAGCCTTGAAGGACTACATATTTTGAAAGAACAGCTTGAAAATCAAACATATCGGATGAATCCGTACAATGAGTTTAAGGTATATGAGCCTAAAGAAAGAGTGATTAAATCGTGTTCTTTTAAAGATAAAGTAGTGCAACATTGCCTTTGTGATAATATCCTTCATCCAAGACTGGAAGATGAATTTATCAGGACAAATTATGCCGGGCAGATAGGAAAGGGTACGCATTTTGGAATGGATTGCTTGAAAGGACATATGCTTGAATTTTACAGAAATCATGGTCTTGACGGATGGATTTTGAAATGCGATATCACAAAATTTTTCTATCAGATAGACCACGAAGTGCTGAAAGATATAGTTGATTATTATTTTGCGGACGATTACACAACATGGCTCAATCACTTATTTATTGACAGCACCGATGGTCTTGGATTGCCGCTGGGTAATCAAGTAGCACAGGTATATGCATTGCTTATGCTGGATGGTTTAGACCATTTTATCATAAACGAGTTGGGCATAAAGCTGTATGGAAGATACATGGATGATTTTTATTTGATTCATAATGATAAAAGATATCTGAAATGGTGCCTTGAATGCATAAATCAGTTTGTGGGAAGCCTTGGTCTATCGCTGAATGGGAAAACACAGATCATGCCATTTAAAAACGGTATGTTGTTCACAGGATTTCATCATTATGTCACTAGTAACGGTAAATACATACGAAAGCTAAATGGTTCAAACAAGAGAAGAATTAAAAAGAAAATAAGATCATGGTCGAAACTTGTTAAATCCAGGAGAATGACAGCGCAGAAATTCTATGAAAAATATAATTCTTGGAAAAACCATGCTTTACATGGTAATTGCATAAAACTATGTCATTCAATGGACTTATATGTAAAAGAGATATTAGAAAGAGAGGAATATTTATGATTTTATCCAAAAATGGAGAAGTTCAGGTACATGGCAATATATCCGAATTGTCAGCAGATTTATTTGTAATTCTGCGTGTGATGAGAAAACGAATAGGAGACAAATGCGTTGATATGGCAGTGAAAGATTCGCAACTTTCCGATGAAGAATTTTCAGAAGAAGTTAAAAGAACGAGAGAAGCAATGAGTTGACTTGAAAATCTTTTTAAGGAGGAGGAAAAGTAATTATGGCAGAGAATACATCGGTTTCAGATAAAAAAACATTTACCACTTCGTTAAGCGAGTGGAGTAATACAATGACAGGACTTATCATCAACGATTACAAGGCTGTCGGAATGAATATGGACGATTATGCAAAGGAATGTGCTATGGAAGCTATGACGAGCATATTTAACCTTGTTAAGAGTGACCCTAAGATTAACATGGGGAATCTTGATACAAGCAATTTGAGAGGGATTGTTAAGCGTTGCGCATCTCTTAAATTGAATGCAAGTGCATATCCAAGAGAATGTTATTTCCAGTTGCGAAATGTAAAAGTTGGAACAGACCCACAGACAGGCAAAGACGTATGGCAGAAGCAGGTAGAAATGGGAATCGAGGGCAGCGGTTACGATTCATTGCTTGCTAACTATGGCAAGGATGTAAAACAGGTATATCCATATTGGGTAATTAAGGAAGGAGATGTGTATATCCCACCAAAGCACAAAGGGCTTACAGTTACAGAGCCGGAATGGGAAGAAAAAGGATTATCTGATAAGGCTGTAAGAGTTGTATATCCTGTTAAACTGTCGGACGGAACAGTAACATATCTTTCCGCTGATAGAGATAGTGTTAAAGTAAATCTTTTAGCACATGTCAAGCAAAATATGATGAATAGCACTTTTGGCGTGTGCGAGGATAGATATAAGGCTACGCAAAAGCAGAAATCAGAGATTAAGGTTAAGAAAGAAGAAATACTTAATGCTTTAAGAGCGTGCAAGACAGTTGATGAAATGCTTGAATGTGATCTTGCAAGACCATTTATCAGCGGTGCTTGGCTTGATACGCCGGAAAGCATGATACAGAGAAAAATGTGTAACAATGCTACAAGAAAATATCCAAAGAATTACGATCCCATGGCAAGACAGGCGCAGGTCGAAATGGACGAGGTATATCAAGTTGCACAGGCTGAAATCGCTGAAAATGCTAACTCTGTAGATTTCCCAGAAGATGAAGCAATCGATGCAGAAGCAACCGAAGCGGCAGCAGAACCAAGTTTTTTGAAAGAGTAACGCTTATGAAAAATGGAAGCATAGAACAAATGATGAAAGAGCTTTCCAGCGGCACATATGATTTGACTTGTAACGGAGAATGCACACAGTGCGGTAATTGTTGCAGCAACATACTTCCCATGACAAAGAATGAGATAGCTGCGATTCGCAGGTACATAGTCAAGAAACATATCAAGGAACAGAAACATTCTTATCCATTTTCGCAAGAAAGCATCGATATGACCTGCCCGTTTCTTGATAATAGCAAACCAAAAGAGAAATGCGCAATATATGCGGTTCGTCCTCGGATATGCAGAGATTTTATTTGCTGTCCGAGTAGGCGAAAGCCTATGGACGATTTTGGCTACAAAATGCAGTGCAAAATTATTGATGTGAGAAAGGAGTTTTTCGGATGAGAGTTATTTCACAGGATGGAAAAATAGATATTCCTTATGAAGGTTTTGCTTTCTCAATATTAGATAGCGGTGGAGGGAATTATGGAATTGTAGCAGTTAAAAATGTAGCAGAGCCGCCGGTAACGTTTATGAATAGCATTATCGCAACCTATTCCGCCGAAGCAAAAGCAATTAAGACTATGAGAATGCTTAGAGAAGTATACCGCTTTTATAACGATGCAGACAATGGAATCTTTTGTTTTCCGCAGGATAATGAAATAGAGGTATGAGTATGAAATTAAAGTGTATCGCAACTGGATCGTCTGGTAACTGCTACACATTGACTGCAAACAACGGAGAAACGCTTATCCTTGATTGCGGAATACCGATTAAGGAGATTAAAAAAGGCTTGAATTGGAACATAAGGGGGGTAAAGGGTGTGATTATAAGTCACACCCACCTCTAGACCACAGCAAGTCGTTAAACGATTTTAAATCAATGGGAATACCAATACTTGCCCCGTATTTAGGCAATAGCTGTAAATCAATGAATATGGGCGAATTTACAGTAAAACCTTTTGATTTAACAACAATAGACGGAAGCTGGACACACACCAACGCAGACGGAACACCTTGTCCGATATTCGGCTTTCTGATTACTCATAAGGAAATGGGAAGAATGCTTTACATTACCGATTGTGAGGTCGTCAAGTGGAAGTTTAGAGACATAAACCACATTCTCTTAGGTGTGAATTATGACAAGGATTTGGTTGATAAGGATAACGACCCAAAGACAAGACACGTTTTCAGAGGTCATTTAAGCATTGACACGGCTTGCGATTTTGTTAAGGCAAATTATTCAGACAGCTTACAGAACGTCATAATGTGCCATCTATCAAGTGAAAATTCTGATAGAGATAGTTTCATCGAGAAGATGAAAAAAGTTGCTTATGGGGCGAATGTAGATGTTGCGGCAGCAGGGAAAAGTTGGGATTTGAAAAATCCTAGCGAGTGTCCGTTTTAGGAGGTAAAAAGTGAAATTATTCAAAGTACATAAAGATATTGAAATAGACAAACGATTTGGAAATGTAAGAATTACAACAATCAGCTATTCAAAGCCTATTGAAAATTCTGATAAGTGGGAACGCTACACAGAAATTAGCTGCTGGTATGATAATGATTGTGAGAATTGCCCTTGTGGTTGGGAAACCAGAAGCTATGAGGGAGAATGTGATGATTGCGGGTGCTTATTTGATAAAAATGGATATTTTAATGTTCCAGTTTGGAAATGTATGTTGCCTAAGTGGATAAAGAGATTATTTGCTAATCACAGAGAAAAAGAGTGCCCGTTTTAGAAAGGAGATTAGATGATTAAAGGCAGAAAAGTCTATGACCCATTAACTGATACTTGGAGCACAGGTTATTGGGTTGTGGATGACAAAGGGAATTATTACCCGGTGTGGTAGAAAGGAGTGGAAATGTTGATATTAGCTTTTTATATCATATTTATTATCATTATATTTTTTGCAACGATTTGGGATTATGATAATGTTGCAGTTACCCCAAGGCAGATATATGAATGTACAAACCTCAACATTTTTGCTTGTACATTGATATTTATAATTGCATTTGTGCTGGACCCCTTATTTTTTATATTACATTTTATTGATTGGGTGATGCATTTTGGCAGAAAGGAGCAGTAATGGAGAGATTGACAAGAAGAAGCGCTAACGGAACAGGCGTATATGCTACACCTAGTGGAGAACCTGTTAAATGGGAAAATAACCGCCATAATGTATTGCAGAAATTGGCAGATTATGAGGACTTAGAGGAACAGGGCAGACTTATCAAGTTGCCTTGTAAGGTGGGAGATACTGTCTATGAAATACATTATACAAATAGACAGTATGTAATTCTTTCACACGTTGTAAGCAAGTTTGTTATAATTCCATATCGTTTTCCAAGAGTAGAAATTTACTTTGAAAATGAGAATGGTTTTTCGACAAGCGATCTTTTAGGGCAATTAAACGAGGATTTGTTTTTAACTAGAGTTGAAGCCGAAGCAAAACTGGAAGAATTGAGAGGTAAAGAAAATGAAAGTAGTAATTGACATACCTAAAGAATTCACAGGAGATTATATTGCTGACAAATTCAAGGATTTCTTTTCAAGGGTTATTGCAGATATTGATTGCAGCGGTATGTGCGGTAGATACGAGAAGGAAATTGCTGAAATGTTTTTAAAAGCATTTGATGATAGTGAAGAAAAGAATGTTTGTGATTGCCAACACAGTAGCAATTCAAGAGACGATGAGCCTTGCTGCAGATGTGACAGCAGACAGACCAATGCCGACAGGATAAGGAATATGTCGGATGAAAAATTAGCAGAATTTCTTGTCGGATTTAAAAACACATTCGGTGAGGAATATGAAGGACAGATCAGTTGCTTGGATTGGCTGCAGTCGGAAGCGGAATAGGAGAGAACATGAAGTATATAAGCAATGCAAAATATGGAGAGCCGGTTGAAACAGGAACTATCTACAGGGGTGACAACAAAAGATTAGATATATGTGTTCACACACTATGCGGTTGCGGAGAAACACTATATATGAATTGCTGGACATTAAATATCCGTGATAGAAAATTAAACAGTACATCTTTGATAGCCGCTATAAATGAAGCTCAATCATTGGTGAAACAGGAACTTGATTTACTTAGCAAGGAACTTAATACCATATTGAATAGTGATATTGAAATATCAAGGTATTAGAAAGGAGAGAGTATGAAGAGAGTTGAATCGGAACCAGGAATAATAGCGTTTAAAAGTAAGAAACGACATGTATCGTTTGCTTTTGGAATAGGTAAACGCTGGGGAATAAATTTTGGAGCAGAATATTATGAGCTTTGGGATCGGCACCATTTTGTCATAGGATTTACAATAATTAAATTTTTTGTTGCGTTTAGAGTAAATTGGCGAATTTTTGGAGAAGGTTACGACAGAGACGAAATGTACTTCGGAATGTACGACTGAATCCAGAGTTATTAGGGAGGAACGACGAATGAGTATGAAACCAATATTATTTAACACAGAAATGGTTCGGGCGATTCTGGACGGACGGAAGAGCTGTACGAGAAGAATTGTAAAAGGCTTTATTCCTAACAACGCAGTATGGGGGTATACCGCTTTTACACCTAAAGGGCGCATATCGTGTAGAGGTACATTTGCAGATGGGTATGGAGAGAAATTCTTCAAGTTGCCTTGCAAGCCGGGAGATATCCTGTATGTACGGGAAACATGGGAGCGTTTTGAATGCCGGAACTGTGATGGAGACGAAAGAGGAAATTGCCCCAAAGAGCCAAAGAAAAGCGTTTTGGATAAAAATTGCGGTTGCTACATGTATCGGGCAACAGATGAAATAAGCGGAGACGCGAAGTGGCACCCATCCATTCACATGCCGAAAGAAGCCGCACGCATCTGGCTTGAGGTTACGAATGTGAGGGTGGAGCGGTTGCAGGAGATGAAGCCGGTTAATGTGATAAAAGAGGGAGCTTATCCTGATTGTTGGGATTGTCTTAATACATACGGAGAAAGCGGTTCGCAGTGCTGTTATGGGACAGAAGAACAGTGCAGTCAATGTGATGAAATGATGATGGAATGGGAAAAACTTTGGACCTCCACCATCAAGAAATCCGACCTTGACCGCTATGGTTGGAATGCAAATCCGTGGGTGTGGGTTATTGAATTTGAGCGGTGTGATAAGCCGGAAGGAGTGTGAAGGTATAGAAGATAACAAAAATGAAATGTCAATAACAGAAGCTATTGAAAGGTGCGACATTATGCTAAACGCTATCAGCATCAATGGCGCAGAGAAAGGTTTTGCAAATGATGATAATGGATTTCCAGATTGTGTAGTAATGAAATCCCTTATTAGAAGATGCAAATGGGCTTTGAAAAGGCAGATACCGAAGAAACCCTACCACATATCGCAAGTAGACGATAATGATAATGCAAATGTGGAGTGCCCAGAGTGCCATGCCACAACAGATTATGCAGTCAATGTAATTAAAAGAGGGCATTGTTGGAAGTGTGGGCAGTTATTGGATTGGAGTGATGATGAATGAGCGAAGCAGAATATATGGAAGATGGAGCGGATTATTTAGAGGAAGGATGTCAAAGACAGACTTGTGATGGCTGTATGGCTTACAATTATTGCCCGATAAGAGAACAGGAGAGTGAACGATGAGACTTATTGATGCTGATGCTTTAATCAAAGATTTTGGCTATTTATACACAAAAAATCGTATTCCTGTTGATATGAGAGCAAGAACAACATTATCAACAGTTATGGAGCAACCAACCGCCTATGATGCGGATAAGGTTGTGAAGCAGTTGGAAGAGTTAGAAGGCAGATATAATTCCGTAGATTTTGGAATTAAAGGAATTATTTGCAAGACAATCGAAATTGTAAAGGCAGGTATTAAGTATGACGATTGATGAAGCAATAGAACATTCAAGAGAAAAATCCAAGGAACAGAGATATTATGCGAATTTTGAGCGAAACGGAATGATGTATCGGTCTTGCATTAAATGCTCAGAGGAACACGAACAGCTCGCAGAATGGCTGGAAGAATTGAAAGCCATGAAAAACCTCGATAAAACCAATTTTAGCGATGGTTATAATAGAGGGATTGATGATTTCTTGAAAGAAGCAGATGCAACATTTCCTATGCAGAGTGGCGGAACAGCGGTTTTGAGACGGTTAGAAAAGATTGCTGATAGGTTAAAAGGCGGTGGTTCTGGTGAGTAAACCAAATTACAGGCAGATATATGCGATCGAGAAGAAGAACCGAGAGAAACTACTTGCGGTCAATCCGAAACTTGATGATGGCAGCGGCATCTATTTCCTGACGCGAACAGATGAAAACGGAATATCTTATTTTTACATCGGGCAGGCATTACACCTATCGCAAAGGATGTGTAGCCACTTGACAGGCTATCAGCATATAGACCTGTCAATCAAAAAAAGAGGGTTTTACAACACAGATAATCCGTATGGATGGAAGCTGAATGTTATGCACTATCCGAAGTCTGAACTTGATAAATGGGAGCAATACTGGATTTTGGAGTACACAAAAAAAGGTTATCAGTGCCGGTACAACAAAACTTCTGGAGGTCAAGGAGAAGGCAAAGAGAAGATAAATGAATTTAGACCATCTAAAGGCTATAGGGACGGCATACAGCAAGGCAAAAAGGTTTTGGCAAGGCAATTATCATCTATTGCAGAAAAGCACCTTAAAATCGAATTAAAAGAAGATAAGAAGCACAATAAGTTGTCGCAGAAACAGTATGAGAAATTTATGGATTTGTTGAAAGCGGGTGAAAACAATGCTAATTCCGAAAGTGGAAGCTAAAGAATTTGAAAAATTCGGATTTAAGAAATGCAAGGGAGAATATGGTAAGGGCGGTTGCTATTACCTTTGCGTTGCAAGAGGCGCGAAAATGCTTTTTGTGAGTAATGTGCTTTTTGATGTTAATGATTGGAGAGACAATGACCCAAGAATACACAGGGACGCAAATTGCCGATATAGAGACCGCAGGACATATCTTGATATTATTTATGAGCTAATCAAGGCAGATATGCTTATAAGTGATTGTCCGAAAGCAGGTGAAGATAATCAGTAAAGATTATGATTGCCATTGCTGGAACGATTATCCGAACGAGAATCATAGATACTATGGATATTCAGATACACCGAAAAAGAGTGGCAAATGGAAATGTGTTGATTGCTACGAATATGTGGGCAAATCCAAATTCGGTGCAACGCATTGTAGGAAGAAAGTAACTAACTAAAAATCAAAGAAAGGAACAGGACGCGCGCATAAAACCTAGGTTTCCTTTTGGTAGATTTAGAAATGATAAATGGAGAACTGATTGTAGATAATTTTGCTGGCGGTGGCGGAGCTTCGACAGATATCGAAATGGCGACAGGGTACAGTGTAGATCTAGCAATCAATCACGACCCAGAAGCTATAAAAATGCATAAGGCAAACCATCCGAACACCGAGCATTACTGTGAAAACGTGTGGGCGGTTGATCCGGTCAAGGCATGCAATGGGCATCCGGTCGGACTTGCCTGGTTCTCGCCAGACTGCAAACATTTCAGTAAGGCAAAAGGCGGAAAGCCAAAGGATAAAAACATTCGTGGTCTTGCTTGGGTTGCCTTACGTTGGGCTGGTCTTGTGAAACCGAGAGTGATCATGTTGGAAAACGTAGAAGAATTTAAAACATGGGGACCATTAAACAGACGGCATCATCCGATTAGGGCAAAACAAGGCAAGACATTTGAGAGGTTTGTGCAGCAACTTCGGGAGCTTGGCTATGAAGTGGAGTTCCGTGAGCTGATTGCTGCAGATTATGGTGCGCCGACCATGCGCAAACGATTCTTTATGATCGCTCGGTGTGACGGCAAGCCGATTGTATGGCCAGAGCCAACACACGGACCGGCAGACAGTGAAGAGGTAAAAGCCGGACTGTTGAAACCATACGTTGGAGCATACACACAGATTGATTTCAGCCGGCCATGTCCGAGCATTTTTGACACATCCGAGGAAATCAAAGAAAAGTACGGTATCCGGGCAGTACGTCCGTTGGCTCCGAAAACAATGAAACGGATCGCGAGAGGTTTGAAAAAGTTTGTACTCGACAATCCGGAACCATTTATCATCCAGTGTAACCACGGCGGCGAGCGCAGACCGAACGATATCCGGGAACCGATGCCGACCATAACCGGAAAGCATGGATACGGGATTGTGGAACCTAAGATTGTTCCATATATGGGAACTAATACAACAAATCATCCGGGCGGAAATTGCAAAGATCCGATACATACGATCACTACAGGCAATCAACAATGTCTTATTAGTCCAACCTTGATACAGTATCATTCTGAAACAGCAAAAGGGGAAGTCCGGGGACAGACCATTGAAGATCCGATCATGACTGTGGATGGATCGAACAGATATGGATTGGTTATATCATTCATCCAAAAATATTACGGAGGAAATTATCAAGGAAATGGATCGGATATCAAAGAACCATTACACACGATCACTACACTTGAAAGAAATGCTATGTGCGCTGTAAACCTTATTCAGATGAACAATCATTGCGATGGAAGAGATGTAAGCGAACCGATTCCTACAATTACAGCTGGCGATGGACATTTTGGAGAAGTTAGGGCGTTTCTTGTGAAATACTATGGGCAAGGCACCGGACAAGACATTGAACAACCATTAGACACGGTTACAACAAAGGATAGATTTGGTCTTGTAACGATTGAGGGTGTTGATTACCAAATTGTGGATATTGGACTTAGAATGTTGGAACCACGAGAGCTATATGGATGTCAAGGATTCCCGGACGATTATATTATCGACCATGATTACACCGGCAAGACATATCCACGAAGTGAACAGGTGAGAAGATGCGGTAATGCAGTATGCCCGCCGATACCTGCAGCACTGGTCAGAGCAAATTTGCCGGAATTGTGTGTAGCAGAACGCACACCGAATATGCAGATCAGAGCTGAACAGACCGGACAGCTACGGTTTGCCTAAAAAGAATAGAGATTGATTGATAAGGAGTGAGAAAAGTGGCAGAAAGACGTATGTTTACAAAAAGGATAACTGAAAGTGACGCTTTTTTAGATATGCCTAGTAGTACACAAATGTTGTATTTTCATTTTTCTATGAATGCAGATGATGATGGATTTGTGAATAACCCAAAGAAAATACAAAAAATGTGTGGTGCTTCTGATGATGATTTTAAATTGCTGATTGCAAAATCATTTATCATACTATTCGATAGCGGAATAATCGTAATAAAGCACTGGAAAATGCACAATTACATTCAGGCAGACAGGTATAGACCTACAGATTATGCAGAAGAGAAATCTATGCTTGGAATCAAGTCAAACAAGGCTTATACGCTGGATGTATCCAAAATGGATACAGAATGTATACAGAATGGATACATAGGTAAGGTAAGTATAGGTAAGGATAGTAAAGATAAGGATAGTGAAGAAGAGAGTGCGAGAGAGGAAAAAGCTAAACGATTTTATCCGCCGACACTTGATGAAGTGAAACAGTATTGCGAAGAGCGGAAGAATAATATTGATCCGATGGCATTTATTGATTTCTACTCAAGCAAGGGCTGGATGATCGGGAAAAACAGAATGAAAGATTGGAAAGCAGCTGTCAGAACTTGGGAACGAAAAAGAAAAGAACAATCTCAATCAGAAAGCAGCGTATATGACGAATGGAGGAATGCCTAGTGACAAGAGAGGAAACGATAGATCTTCTAATGATGGTGCAAGCAGCATTTCCGAATTACAAGCCTCAGGATAAGACGGTAGCTGTCAATACTTGGTTTCTGATGCTTGCAGATTATCCGTATCAGCAAGTACAGATGGCACTTAAAGCCTATATCGCGACGGATACAAGTGGATTCGCACCGAGCATCGGGCAGATTATTGATAAGATACAAATAATAGCCGATCCTGCGGAACTGAACGAAATGGAAGCATGGTCGCTTGTCGGCAAGGCTTTACGCAATGGAAATTACAAGCCGAGAGAAGAATTTGAGAAATTGCCCGATCTTGTGAAAGAAGCGGTAGGAAGCCCGGAAAACATACATAACTGGGCGCAGTCTGACATAAAGAGCATTGAGAGCGTGATCCAGTCCAATTTTATCAAGAGCTATCGGCTTGTTGTGAACAGGCAAAAGGAAATGCAGAAATTGCCAAAAGACATAAAAGCTGTGATTTCCAGCAGTAGGACCTGCATCGGCAAGGAAATTGAAACATCACAAAAGACTGCGTTGGAAGCAAAAGAAGAGCCGGCAGAAGAACGAAAATGCATTCCTATGCCGGATCGTTTGAAAGAAAAACTGAAATTGTAGGAGGTAAAGAGGTTTGTCCGGACAAATAAAGCTAGCTTTACTCATACAACTATATGTACGACAAAGAAAGATACGAAAGACTGAAAGCAGATGGCATATGCCCCGCTTGTGGGAAACCAAATGATCGCGCCAATAGGGTATACTGCACAGAATGTCAGAAAAGAAAAACTGAAAAGCAGTTAGAAACAAGGAAATGGTATGCCAAAATGGGATATTGCCCTAGGTGCCAAAAAAACAAATTGTTTGGATCTGAAAAGGTATGCCCTGAATGTACTGCTGAAAATACGAACAGGATTGAAAGAAAGAGAGAAATTAGTAGGGAAAAATACAATGAGTACATGAAAGATTACCATAAGAAATTACACAATCAGAGGAAAGCAGACGGTATTTGTACTCGCTGTGGAAAAGTAAGTGTAAGAGGAACAGGATATTATACCTGTATAAAATGCAGGGAAAAAGAAAGAAAAAACATATATCCGAGAGAATACGGCTGGGCGAGAGTTGCAGAAGGAAAGTGCTTCTTTTGCGGAGAGCCAGTGAAGAAAGGCTATAAGGTATGTGAAAAGCACTGGAAGTCAAATTGTGAGAATGCGAAAAAGGCGGACAGAAGTTATTTACAAAGAACGAACAAATTGTTTTTCAAAAAGAAAGGGAAATGCGTAAATGAGACTGATTGATGCGGATAAATTCAATGGAAAAGTGATAGCAAGTCATACCGGAAGCGGTGTTATCAAATTGGTTGCTATTGATGATGTTCCGACTGCCTACGATCCGAACAAGGTTGTGGAACAGTTGGAAGAGGATACCGTATATTGTGATTGCGGTCAGAGATTAGATTGGGGGGATGAAGAATGAGCGAAAAATTGAAGCCATGTCCGTTCTGTGGCGGAAACGCAATGTTCTTAACCATTACAAATAAGTCATCACATTCGGCTGTTGGGGTAATGTTCAAAATCAAATGTATGAAATGCGGAACAGAACTTCCAAAAAGCTATGAATGTGAGATGTACATGGATCAGGACGGAGGCATCAGAACAGGGAAAGACGAGCGAACGAAAGCAACTACAGATTGGAACAGGAGGGCAAACGATGAGACTGATTGATGCGGATGCACTAAAGAAAGATTTAAAATCGGTTACTTTAAGCAATGGAACTTTAGTAAATACAAATGCAGTATTGTATTTACTAGAAGAATATCCGACGGCTTATGATGTAGACAAGGTTGTGGAACAGTTGGAAGAACTTGTAACCGAAAACGGAAATGCATATTTGGACTGTGCAGATGTAATCGAGATCGTGAAATCAGGAATGAAAAAGTAAAAAGGGAGAAAGGCTTATGAGGTTATCAGAACTGACTAAGCCAGAGATTGATGCAATCGTCGGAAATGCTAATTTTACGGAAGAAGAGTATCAAGTATTCCAATATTTATCTAAAGGCGTAACACTTGATGAAATGGTTTATAGGTTAAAGCTATCGAAAGCTACTATTTCGAGAATCGTATTCAAAATCAAAATGAAAATGGAAAGGATTGATAAAATGAAGCAGAATGTACCTGTATGGGAAAAAATCACAATGACAGTAGAAGAAGCCGCAGAATATAGCAGTATTGGTATAAACAAAATCAGAGAGCTTTCAAGCGATCCAAGATGTAATTTTGTTATCTACATAGGCAAAAAACGGCTAATAAAGCGAAAAGAGTTTGAAAAATTCATTGCTGATAATGTGGAGTTGTAGACTTATAAAGCCTTATGTGATATTATATGTATTTGCATAAGGCTTTTTCCATACAGAAAGGAGCGTAAAAGATGGGAAAAGACCTAAGAGGTAAGGAAATAGGGCAGGGTTTGTCCCAAAGGAAAGATGGGTACTATGTCGCCAGATATACTGACAGGTACGGAAAACGCATACAAAAACTGTTCTTGAAAATGAGAGAAGCCCAAAAATGGCTTTCGGAGAACAAGTATGAAGAGCAACACTCAAATATAGACTTTCCGTCGGACATGATTGTTGAATCGTGGTTCCAATACTGGATTGAAATAAAAGAAAAAACAGTAAGACCGAATACCGTCAGAAATTACAGAGAGCGTTACACTAGAAATATAAAGCCAATAATAGGAAATAAATTGCTAAGAGATGTAAACAGTATTCATTGCCAGCAAATTTTTAACAAAATGGATGATGAAGGATACAGAAAATCGACAATATATCAAACAAGAATAGCATTGTATAATATGCTGCAATATGCATTCGACAACGATGTAATAAGAAAAAATCCATGCACAAGGGCTGTTATATCTGACATAGGCAAAGAATCCGTTAAGAAAGAAGCGCTCACAATAGAAGCGCAGAAAAGATTTTTAAAATATGCTTCCGGTATGTCTTATGAGTATCAATATAGATTTATCTTGCAGACTGGATTGAGAACCGGGGAGCTTACTGGTTTGAAATGGGAAGATATAGACTTTAAAAACAAAACACTTACGGTTAGCAGAAGTTTAGAATATAGGCATTCAACAGGCGAATGGAGAGAGGGTCGGCCGAAGAGTAAATCCGGGTACAGGACTATACCGCTGACAGATGAAGCAATTTATATCTTGAATAAGCAAAAAGAGAAAAATGCACACCTGAAATTTGTCGAAATGCAATGGAAAGACAGAATATTTTTGTGTAAAACCGGAGCACCTGTCAAGAACAGCACATATGACACGGCACTGTTTAAAATATGCGATAAGGCAAAAATTCCTAGATTCTCAATGCATGTATTGCGTCATACATTCGCTACGAGATGCATAGAAGCCGGAATGATGCCGAAAACTCTTCAAACGATTTTAGGGCATTCAAATATCGGAATAACCATGAATCTGTATGTGCACACAACAGACGATCAGAAAAAAATAGAAATTGAAAAAGTGGCAAAAGCACTAAAAGTTGTGTAAAATTGGTACATAATTGGTACATAAAAATAAAACAAAGACAAAGAAATGCTATACAACAGGCATTTATGGTAAGTAGAAAGTTGAAATGA
>ERZ1023641.311-NODE-311-length-15170-cov-10.560172_pt1 | contig 15170 bp, 9 predicted proteins | sample MGYA00380335_ERZ1023641 | MGnify/ENA primary metagenome ERZ1023641 (study PRJEB33179, sample SAMN07448970) | human gut metagenome | biome: Human-gut; feature: Human associated habitat; material: Faeces | host: Homo sapiens | place: India: Bhopal | collected... | reverse complement strand
TAGAAATAAGACCTGCATGGAAATGGGTATTGGAAGGTTTGTAGAATATAAAGAAACAAGACACGATGAAGGGTCTATACGCCCACCTATCATCGTGGCATATAGACCCTTGTCGTTTCCCGTGAAGTGCGGGTGAATAACACCCCGATGATGATCAGGGCTAATTCTATCCTTGGCATGGTTTCTATCATTTCTTTCATGTCGCAAATATAGTGTTTTTCATCCGAAAAAGGTGTCGCATTCCTATGTTCAGGTGTCTACTTCCTATGTTTTAGGTGTCTACTTCGTAGGAATGCGACACCCAAACGAGCCAAATACAGCTCTCAACTTATAGTTCTGGTGGCAGCCTGTTCTTCTCTCCATTCGGCAGGCGTGCAACCCTCCTTGGTCTTGAAGACCCGATACAGATAGGTTCGGGCAGAGAAGCCACACTCGGCTGAAATGATATCATTGCTATAATCAGGATAATCCAACATCATCTTCTTTGCCGCATTGAAACGGATCTCGCTGAGCCATATTCTGAATGTAGACTGCATATACTGGTCGAAGAATATAGACAATTCCTCCTTGGAGATACTCAGTGTACGGGAGAGGGTCAGCATATTCACAGCACTGTCCTTATATCCCAAATCAGCACACCATTCGTCAAGACGCTGCCGGATAAAGTCGATGCGCTCCTCTGACAGCTGCTGTAAAGTTTCTGTACCTGTCCTGCAGCTTTTGTCTTTGTTCAAACTTGCCCCCCCCAGATGGTTTCTGGTGTCCTGTTCTCACCGACGCGCTGATTTCCTCTTCTTTGTCCAACAGTTCTTCGGTTGGGGTATAACTGTTGCCGAGAGCGATAAACGTAAGGTTGAAGAACAGCAGGGCAAACAATACGACGGGACCTACTATATATAATAAAGTAGTGGAAAAGATGGCAACCGGCATAGCGAGAACTGCGAGCCAGAGAATAATGACACTGGTTCGGGAATATCTTACGTAAGGCAACATATCCGTTGCTACCATAGTCTCCAACAACTTCTTGCGCCTGATCATCTCGCGGATAATCATGAATATGCAATAGATGACACTTAGGCAGAACAGAGCCAGCATCAGATAGAGCCCTTCTCTGATATACAGGCTATGATGAAGACTGATACCCACGCAAAAGACAAGGAGAATGGCTGCATAAATACCACAGCACATCTGAATCATCTTCCTGAGGTTGGCACGGGTGGTTTCTATGTTGTAGATTCCCATGGAGATAAGCGAGAAACAAGGGGTATAGATGAGGATGTTGACGACCGCCCCTAAATTATCGTGCATGGCACGGAATCCGAAAACCATCTGCACCGCATATTGCATCGCCAATCCTATCATGGCGGCAACGATCATCCATCGTGAACGCTCATACCGCTTGTTCTCCCATCTCACTTGCAGATGAGAGACTGCCACGATGAAGGCATTGACGAGCATGAATATGAGACATGCAAACTGTAATAGATATAATGAGTCCATACGCTTCTTATCCTTATAAAATAAGTAATTATGCTTGCAAAGGTAAAATAATTATTTCAGAAAAAGGTACAATAAGGTCAAAATATTAATGAAAATACAAGAATGCTGGGTGCCTATTTATAGGGTTTCAAATAACCAAGAGAAGAAAAGCTTATATAGAGACAAAAAAATCCCTGCAGCCCAAAATTGGAACCACAGGGAAACACCCCTTAGTGGGCGTTGACGGATTCGAACCGCCGACCCTCTGCTTGTAAGGCAGATGCTCTAAACCAGCTGAGCTAAACGCCCTTACTTCTTGTAAGCGGTTGCAAAGGTACGAACATTTTTTGTTTCCACCAAATTTTACGGCAACTTTTTTCATTTTTATTTCAAAAAAGGCGTTTCAGACCTTCGTTACTCCATCAAAGCATCATGAAACAGCAGCATATCATAAGAAAAAAACACAATAGGCTTCGATGGACAACGAAATAGGCTTCGATGGACAATGAAAGCAATTGCGATGCCCATCGAAGCCTATTGCGTTTTTTAACGGAATCAAAATGCAGAAATGGGGGGACTGTGGATTTCGCAAAAAATAAGAAAGGGTGCTTCCACGAAAGAAGCACCCTTATATTCTCTACTATGCGAGCTATGACAGCTCAACAATAGATATTACTCGACAACCTGTACGGTAGCACGACGGTTGAATGAGATAGGAGACATATCGTCAACACCACCTTTACCCTTAGTTGTGATGTTAGCTCTCTTGACACCCATCTTAACCAACTCACCGGCAACAGTCTCGGCACGACCCTCAGACAACTTCAGGTTGATCTGCTCATTACCAGTAGCCTTGTCAGCATAACCGCAAACAAGCAAGTTAGAGTTGTTGGCAATAGCATACTTAGCCAAAGCATGTACGTTTACGAGGTCGTACTGTGAAGCTACGTTTGTCTTGTTGATATCGAAGAATACAGATACAGGAGTTGTAACGAATTCCTTAACAGTCTTAGGAGTTACAGTCTCAACAGGCTTCTGGTTAGCCAAGAGATCCTTCAGACGGTTGTTCTCTGCATTAGCATCATTCAACTTAGCATTGAGAGCATCGAGCTCTGACTGATGAAGAGCGTTGATTGCGTCAACATCTGGAGTCTTGTCCCAAGTAGACTTGCCAAGCTTGAAAGTCAAACCGATTTCTGCATAGAGGTTGTTGTCGTGAGAATCCCAACCGCGCTCACCGCCGTTGCAACCACCATCGATATCAGACTCGAAACGGTTCCAGCCTGCCTCAAGATAAACGTTCACCTTCTTGGCTACCTTCCATGTTGACTGAAGACCAACGCAGAGGTCCATAGCATAGTAGTTGTGAGTCATAGTGCGACCGAAGCCACCACCAGCGAAAGGAATCACATTCCATACACGGTTCTCGTTATAGCCCAAAAGCAAGTTGCTGAGGTTGAACATTACCTGCTCGTTAACAACCCAATATCTGTTGAAGCTACCCTTAGTCTCTGTCTCAGGATCCCAAACGCGCTTGCCCCAGATACCCTGAACCTTTGTACGCAAACCGAGGCCAGGAGTAAACCACTTACCTACAGCTACAGAAGCGCCTGCATTAGAACGGAACTTCTTGAAAGGACTTGTTGCAAAATTCTGACCATGTTCCTCACCTGAATACCATGCATTCCAGTCGGCACCTGCCTCGATAAACCAATTGCTCCAGAATGAGTTTGTAGCAACACTATACTGCTGAGTAGGTGTTGCATCCTGAGCGAAACCGCTCATTGAAAGACCAGCAAATGCCAGTACAGCTAAAAACTTTTTCATAACAATTAAATTTTAACTTCCTTATATATAATATATATTTAAATTTACTACTCTTTTACTGTATCACAATCTACTTTATGGAATACGGGGGCAAAGTTAATAATATTTTTTTAAATCTTCCTTTTTTTTTGAAAAAAAATAGCTTTTTCTCTAAAAAAAACAAAATTTGCTAACTTTTTCGCACTTTTATCCCAAGAGTTGCTCGATTTCCCGCTGTTGCAGAATGCACAACACATTTTTGCCATCGGGCGTGTAATTGACATTGCTACAGCCAAACAAGTTATTGACCAAGCCCTCCATCTCGTCGTTGCCAAGAACCTGACCTACAGGAATTGCCGCAGCACGGGCCATGGACAATGCCAGCGACTTGTTGATCTCGTCTATCGCCGACACCCCACTCTCCTTGGCTGCTTCCACCATGTCGCGAATCAACGATACAGGGTTCAGCCCATCAAGTCCGGCAGGTACGGCATTGACAGCATAACCGCCCCTGCCCAAGTCTTCCAACTCAAAGCCGAAAGCCTTTACCTGGGGTAGCAATTTATTCAATATCACATCGTCAGAAGCGGGGAACTGCACCACTTCCGGGAACAGAACCTTCTGAGAATGGTTCTCGTGAGCAGCCAACTGGGCAAGATACTGCTCATAGAGTACACGAACGTGAGCACGATGCTGGTCGATAATCATCAAGCCCGACTTCACCGCCGTCATAATATACTTACCCTTATACTGATAATGGGTAGGCGACTTCTCGGCAATGATGTTTGTCTGGCCGCTCTCCTCCGTCTGTAAAGACTCAAACAAATCGGGCTCCTCGTCTTGCGGAGCATCTGACAATCCCTCATAGAGATCTTCCCAACGCTGGTCTACAGGTGCTGACGTACGAGATCCTGAGCCGCCATGCGCCTTGAAGGGATTATAGTTGGGATCGACACTTATCTTAGGGGCAGTAGCCTTTGGGAACATTTCAGGATTATACACAGGAATGTCGGGCTTGTCCTCAGTATCAAAGTCAATGGTTGGCACATCATTATACATTCCTAAAGACTCCTTGACTGCAGCAGAGAGAATCTGCCAGATGGCCTGTTCGTTCTCAAACTTGATCTCGGTTTTCGTGGGATGTATGTTCACATCAATGTCACCGGGAGCCACTGTGAAGTAAAGGAAATAAGGAACCTGTTCGCCCTGAGGAACCATTCGCTCGAAAGCCGTCATGACTGCCTTGTTGAAATAAGGGTGCTTCATGTAACGATCGTTGACGAAGAAGAACTGATGGGCACCTTTCTTACGCGCAGACTCCGGTTTTCCCACAAAGCCTGTTATCTTACACATCGTAGTGTCTACATTGACAGGCAGCAGATCCTGATTCAGCCGCTTGCCAAAGACGTCGATGATACGCTGGCGAATGTTGGCGGCACGAAGATTCATCAGCTCGGTTCCATTGCTCTGCAGGGTAAATGTGATTTGCGGATTAACCAAGACGATGCGCTCGAAGGCTGTAAGAATGTTGTTCAACTCGGTAGAGTTTGACTTCAGGAACTTGCGGCGGGCAGGAACATTATAGAATAAGTTGTTAATGCTGAAGCTGCTGCCCTGAGGACAAGAGCAAGGCTCCTGTGACTCTATCTTAGAGCCTGAGATGACAAGCTGCGTACCTACCTCCTCTGTGGCAAGACGCGACTTGAGGGTAACCTGAGCCACTGCGGCTATAGAGGCCAAAGCCTCACCACGGAAACCCATGGTATGAAGATCGAAGAGGTCGTCGGCCTGACGGATCTTGGAGGTAGCATGACGCTCAAACGACAGACGGGCATCGGTTTCCGACATTCCCTTTCCATCATCTATCACCAGTATACTTGTACGCCCGGCATCGACTACAGCCACATCAATACGTGTGGCACCTGCATCAACCGAATTCTCCACCAACTCCTTGATGACAGAGGCAGGACGCTGTATCACCTCTCCTGCAGCTATCTGGTTGGCTACCGAATCGGGTAAAAGCTGAATTATATCACTCATTCGTTTCTTTCTGTTTTAAAGTAAAACCATGAAGGCAAGAAGCAACAGCAACAGTACGACAAGCAGCAAAACATGCTGCCGGCGCACAGGACGACGCCCCGAATGGAAATCGAAGCCTTGACGGCGGGAATATCGGGGTGTGTACCTGAACTGACGTGGTTTGCGGGTAGGAAACAGCATCATATCAGTTTACCTTTTCGTCTTTCTTCTCTTCGACGGCTGCAGTTTTTGACAACACCTGCAGAGGTGCCTCATGGCGCTTGATGTTCTTAAGTTCCATGCCCTTAGCCTTGCCTCGCCAAACAAAGATATCGTTCTTGTCCTTGGGACGAATATCATCGAACCAGGCAAAATTGGGCAGTTTGTACTTTGTCGGAGGAATCTGCGTCATAGGATACATGACACTCGTGAATTTATTGGTCCATATATGCTCCAGCTGGCGCTGGGGCGACATATACATACGCATCGTGTCTGTCTCCAGGAAGTTGAGTCCCATCAGCGAACTGTCCTTATCATCCACAGGATAATAAATGGTCTGCACATTGCCGATAGACTCTGCCATACGGATCTGTCCTTTGAGGAAATGAGCCTTCATCTCCTTGGAAGTGATCTGGTTATAGTGAACGCTGTCGGGCAACATCTCTACCGACAAGGCTTGTCCTACGACATGAACCAAACGCAAGGTTGAGTCGCGCATATAGGCATGGATAACCTCGCCCAACAACTGGCGATTACCATTCCATGCGATAGGGTCTTTATACATCGTCATGCAGGAATCCTGCGAGTTGTAGACCAAGGAGTCGCACACTGCCTGCACATCCTGACGGAAGGCACGCACCTTATGGAATGCATGTATTTTGCGATATACAGAATCTGTACCTATATGATAGGTATAGATCTTCATGGTGTCGGAATGAAGCCACATGGTGTCTTTCTGAGAGAAGTCGATGGCAACGGGATTCTTGGTGGCAAAGCCATAACCTGTCTTTTCGTTGTAACGCAAGTAGTTGCAGGTAAGAGAGTTCTTGTTCTTCTTGTCCACATACACCACATTTCCATAACCGCGACTGTAGCCATTCTTCACATAATACAGGCTGTCGCCCGTGATCGTCTTGTCCTTATCCGACAAGGTGGAGCGACCATACAACTGGGCACTCTTGGTTTTGGTGTCGTAATAACCATCCTTGGTATGGACGACACTGTTGCCGGAAATCACTTTGGAAGGACCTACCATGTGGGCCTTCGACTTGGGCACGTCATAATATAAGGTGTCGGTAGTCACCAAGTCCTTGCCACTACGGAGTTTCACGTTATACACAAACTTAGCCTCGCGTGTCTGGGTATGATACTCGCCCCAGTCGGAAACCAACTTGTCCTTACCGTCGATAAGCGTTCCTCCATCAAAGAAGTTGGCCATTTCATAAAGACGGTCGTAATCCAAGCTGTCGGTACGCAACACCTGTCGGCGATGGCGCAGCACCACATTCTTACGGGCACGCATCATCTGCATCTGACCATCATACTCGGCACGCTCACATACCAAGGACAGTGTATCACCCTGACGGAAATGAACATGTCCGAAAGCCTTCACCGAATTGGAGCCTTCATAGAAATAAGCACTGTCGCAGGTGAGATGAGCACCCTGATGCGAGAATGACACCTTACCCTTTACGATCTGCGCATCGGGATGAGGGCCATACATATCATATCGCAACTCATCTGCATGAAGCAAGTAAACTCTGTCGCCATGCGGGCGCTTCCTGGCACGCTTCTTAGGAGCCTGCATGGCCTGGACAAGACATAGTCCAAACAGGCATAGAATCAAGAAAAAGAAGATTCTATGCCCGTCGATATGTCGCTTTATGATGTTTTTTACTGTCATTACTTAACCCAACCTTGATATTCAAATTTGCAATCCTTATATCGGTCGTTCATTCGTACATAAGTACTCTTTATCTTGCTTACCACCCAGTCGTGCAAGGTCTTCTCACGCTCCTTGGCCAGAACTACATCCTGCATCACCTGGAAGTCTTCGGTAATGGTGGCACGATGACCCTCTACCCTGCTCACCAGTTTCACCAGAGCACAGGTGGTCTTGCCACGGCTGTTGATCATCTGGAATGAGCGAGACACCTCACCCACCTTCATTGTATCAACCATACGGGCTATCTCGGTGGGCAATTCCTTCATCTGGAACTTGGATGTACGCACACCAGCCTGAGAGGTATTGGCCATCAAACCACGGTTGTTCTTGGTGTCCTTGTCGTCAGACAATACAGACACAGCCGACTCAAAAGTGAACTTTCCACTGCGGATATCGTCGCCGATAGAATCGAGACGCAATATCGCCTTATCGATGGACTCCTGTGGAACAACAGGCTTGCGAAGGATATGGCGAACCTTGATTTTGTCGCCACGCTTGTCTATCAACTGGATGATATGATAGCCGAATTCTGACTCTACAATCTTGGAAATCTTCTTGGGGTCGGTCAGATTGAAAGCCACATTGGCAAAAGCAGGGTCCAACATACCTCTACCGACATAGTCCATCTCGCCACCCATACGGGCAGAGCCGGGATCTTCAGAATACAGACGAGCCAATGTAGAGAAGGTTGTCTCGCCCTTGTTGACACGGTCGGTGTATTCGCGCAACTCGTCCTTGACACGATTGATTTCCTCCATAGGAATCCTTGGTTGCTGGGTAAGAATCTCCACCTCTACCTCTGTTGGCACAAAAGGAATACTGTCGGCAGGAAGATTGTTGAAATAACGACGAACCTGAGCTGGCGAAACCTTTATATCCTTCACCAGTTTCTCCTTCATCTTCTGAATCAACTGACGGTTCTTGAAGTCATCGTGCATCTGCTGACGCATCTGGGTGACACTCTGCTTGCGATACTCCTCTAACTTCTCGCGTGAGCCAATCATATTGATCCAATAATTGATCTGCTCGTCGATACCAGCCATCACCTCAGACTCAGATACCTCGATACTGTCGATGGCTGCCTGATGCAGGAAGAGTTTCTGTACAGCTATCTGCTCGGGGATGCTGCAATCAGGATCGCCTGCATACTTGATGCCTTCGGCCTCACCCTGCAATCGGGTTACCTCGACATCAGACTTCAGGATAGGCTCGTCGCCTACTACCCAGATTACCTCATCCACAACACTACCCTCGTTCAGGACTGGCTCGTCCTTCACCTGGTTAGTATCGCCTGAAACCGAATCGCCCATGACATACGCCTTAGCAAGGCGAGAAGCCCTGTTGGTATTTGCGCTCATGCCCATGATAAACATCAGAGCAACAAAAGCCAAAGCGATCTTATTCTCTATTTTCATGTATCTTTGTTTTTCGTTTGATTAATGCTTGTTGACTGTCGCCAATACATCCTTGTTGACTACTACGGGATATTTCTTTCTCAGGGCTGCCACCCATTCTTTCTCCAACATATCCTGATAGTCGGCTATCACCTGTGACTTGACATCGGTATAATCCTCAGGAGCTTTCTTCAGCACTTTGCCGAAGGTGGCATCAATGGGGTAATCCTTCAAAGCCTTGACAGTGGTATCTTTCTTGAAGACCATCTTGTCGACGACAGCATTGTCGCCTTTCTTGAAAATACCCTTCTCCACACGGATACGAATCACTGAATCCTTGTTGAATGTATTGCGCAGAATATCTGCCCACTCAGAGAAAGCCTTTCCCTTGATGCTCTTCTTGACAGCCTCAACGTCTGCCGCATCCTTTACATGATAAGCTATTCCCTTGAATCGGGGCTCATTCCATTTGAATCGTTTTTTGTTCTTGGCAAAGTAGGCTGCCTGACCCTTCTCGTCCTTGGAAGCCTTGTCCCATACCAGACGATTGCTGATTTCATAGAGCAGCAAGCCGTCATGATACTCGCGAATCAGGTTCTTCAAATCGCTGTCCTTGGCAGACAGTTCTTCTGCCTTCTTGTCGAGAATGTTCTCGGCTGTTGTACCGGCGGGCATACTCTTGGCAAGAGAGTCCAACTTGTCGTTGATAATTTTTTCCCTTATCCCTCTTGCGTCAATAAAACGGATGATATCCGTCCTAAGCGAGTCATAGGGGAAGAAATTCTGTGCTCCCTCCTTTTTAATAATATGGTAACCAAACTCTGAAAGAACAGGCTTGCTGATCTCACCCACTTGGAGCGAATAAGCTGCATCCTCAAAAGCCTTCACAGTCTGACCTTTACTGATCCAGGGCAGTTCGCCACCCTTGACAGCCGTACTCTTGTCGTCAGAGAATTTCTTTGCCAACTCAGCAAAGTTGCCTCCCTTCTTCAAAACCGTATAAATAGAGTCAGCACGGCTCTTCAACTTGGCATTCTCGGCAGGAGTCGCTTTCTGACCAAGCATCAGCAGAATATGAGAAACCTTTACCATTCCTCCATTTCCATCAATGCGCTGACGTGTGTCCTCATAGATACGATGCGCTTCGTTCTCGACATCCTGTTCGGTAATCATAGATGGACGAATCTGCTGGTCACGATAAGTGGCGAACTCTTTCTTGAAAGAGCTCAAGGTGTCGAGGCGGGCATCCAGGGCTGCCTGTACCTTCAGTTTATAGTTGACAAACAAATCCACATACTCGCCGACAGTCTTCTTGTCGATGACTCCTTCTGAATTGTTCTTATTGTAAGAATACTCGAATTCTGAACGGGTGACAGGTGCTCCATTAATGGTCATAATCACAGGATCAACCTGAGCAAAAGCTATGCTCCCCGAAAGGAGCATAGCTGCTAAAAGCGCATTTATTTTCATTTCTTTCAATTCATTATTATTCAGGACGGCTGTAGTTTGGAGCCTCACTGGTAATGGTAATGTCGTGTGGATGACTCTCCAGAACACCGGCATTGGTAATGCGGGTAAACTTAGCATTGTGCAAGTTCTGAATTGTCGCAGCGCCACAATAGCCCATACCAGAGCGCAAACCACCAATCAACTGATAGATAACCTCCTGTACAGTTCCCTTGTAAGGTACACGACCAGCGATACCTTCCGGTACGAGTTTCTTCACATCCTTGGTGTCGCTCTGGAAGTAACGGTCCTTAGAACCATTCTTCTGCTCCATAGCCTCCAAAGAACCCATACCACGATAGCTCTTAAACTTACGGCCATTGAAGATGATAGTATCACCAGGGCTCTCCTCAGTACCGGCAACCAGCGAACCAATCATGACGCAACTGCCACCGGCAGCCAAAGCCTTAACGATATCGCCAGAATAGCGCAAACCACCATCGGCAATCAATGGAACGCCAGTACCCTTCAAGGCAGAGTAAACATCATAGACAGCGCTCAACTGTGGAACACCCACACCGGCAACCACACGAGTTGTACAGATAGAACCTGGACCGATACCTACCTTTACGCCATCAGCGCCATTGTCTACCAAGTATTTAGCAGCCTCACCTGTTGCCACATTACCGACAACAACATCTACCTGAGGGAAGGCTGCCTTTACTGCATGCAACTTCTCAACAACGCCCTTGGAATGTCCGTGAGCAGTATCAATAACGATAGCATCGGCACCAGCCTCAACCAAAGCCTTGGCTCTGTCGAGAGTATCGACAGTAACACCAACTCCAGCCGCAACACGCAGACGACCTTTCTCGTCCTTGCATGCCATTGGCTTGTCCTTAGCCTTTGTGATATCCTTATAAGTAATCAAACCTACAAGATGGTTTGCATTATCCACAACAGGAAGTTTCTCGATCTTGTTCTCCTGAAGAATCTGAGCAGCTGCTGCCAAGTCGGTCTGCTGATGGGTAGTAACAAGATTCTCAGAAGTCATCACCTCATCTATCTTCTTGTCGAGATGACGCTCGAAACGCAAGTCACGATTTGTTACAATACCAACCAGATGGTTTTCGTCATCAACAACAGGAATACCACCAATATGATAGTCATGCATCATATCAAGAGCATCCTGCACTGTGCTTCCGCGACGAATAGTGACTGGATCGTAAATCATTCCATTCTCGGCACGCTTTACAATGGCCACCTGGCGTGCTTGCTCCTCAATAGACATGTTCTTGTGGATAACACCGATACCTCCCTCACGAGCTATGGCTATGGCCATAGACGCCTCGGTAACAGTATCCATAGCGGCTGTTACGAATGGAACGTTCAACTCGATATTACGAGAGAACTTGGTTTTCAACTCTACCTCTTTAGGCAGTACCTCTGAATAAGCAGGGATAAGAAGGACGTCGTCGTAAGTGAGACCGTCCATTACAATTTTATCTGCAACAAATGATGACATATTGTAACCTTTAAAAATTTATTGCGTGCAAATTTAGCAATAATATTTCATATTTTGCCCTTTTTTCACGAATTTCACTCCTTATTAATGCTATTTAACGTGATTAGTGACGGTGAAAAATAAATTGGTATGATTTGAGCCTCATATTTTTGAGATATTTAAATCGTACCAAGTTATTATTTAACGTCACTTAGTTGGCCTGTTCGGACAAGAACTTAATTCTAACCAACCTGATTTCGTCTTCTGAATAGTCCTCACCCAATTCATTTTGCGCTGTATCCAAGTCGTCGGTATCGCTCTCCATGAAATAGTCATAAATGTCGTCAACATGCTCATCATCGATGACTTCTTCTATGAAATAATCTATGTTCAACTTGGTTCCGCTATAGACGATAGCCTCAATTTCATCCAAGAGATCATCGAAATCAAGTCCCTTTGCCTCAGCAAGGTCATCGAGTGCTATCTGTCGGTCGATACTCTGAATGATACTAACCTTCAGCATGGATTTCTTTGCCACGGTACGAACACGCAACTCTTCGGGACGCTCGATATCGTTCTCCTCACAATATTTCTTGATAAGGGCACAGAACTCCTTGCCATAGCGCTTTGCCTTGCCGGCACCTACACCCTGGATGTTCTGCAACTCCTGCAAATCAACAGGATACATGGTTGCCATCTGTTCCAAGGAGACATCCTGGAACACGACATAAGGCGGAAGTTTGTGCTTCTTAGACATGTCAGAACGCAAGTCCTTGAGCATGGCAAACAACTCTGGGTCGAGAGCCTCACTGCCTGCGCTGTGACTCTCCAGTCCATAATCATCCTTGAACACCTTATCTTCCACTATCATGAATGACTCAGGGTTCTTGATAAAACGCTTGCCTGCTGCAGTCAGTTTCAGCAAGCCATAGTTCTCGACATCTTTTTTCAGATATCCAGCTATCAATGCCTGACGGATAACAGGATTCCACATCTTGCTGTCCATGTCCTCACCGGCACCAAAAGCCTCCAGCTCGTTGTGCTTGTGCGACACGATGTCATCGGTAGCCCTTCCCTTCACAAAATCTATAATATATTCCTGACGGAAGTTCTCTTTGACGGCTGCCACCGCTCTTAATATAACCACCAACTCGTCCTTAGCCTCTATCTTTGTCGTAGGGTGCAGGCAGTTGTCACAGTTGTGGCAGTTTTCCTCCTGGTATTCTTCACCGAAATAATGGAGCAACATCTTGCGACGGCATACTGACGACTCGGCATAAGCTGCCGTTTCCTGCAGAAGCTGTCGACCGATATCCTGTTCTGCCACAGGCTTGTTCTCCATAAACTTTTCTAATTTCTTCAGGTCTTTACGGGCATAGAAAGCAATACAGATGCCCTCGCCGCCATCACGACCGGCACGGCCAGTCTCCTGATAATAGCCTTCCAGACTCTTTGGAATGTCATAATGGATGACAAAGCGCACATCAGGCTTGTCGATACCCATACCAAAAGCTATCGTTGCCACTATGACATCTATTCGCTCCATCAGGAAATCATCTTGAGTCTGCGAACGGGTTGCAGAATCCAAGCCCGCATGATAAGGTGCCGCCTTGATTTCATTGGCCTTCAAGACTTCGGCCAACTCCTCCACCTTCTTTCGAGAAAGACAATAGATAATACCACTCTTGCCGGCATGCTGACGGATGAACATGATGATCTGCTTGTCTATCTCATTGGTCTTGGGACGTACCTCATAATACAGATTGGGGCGATTGAAAGAACTCTTGAACTCTTTGGCATCCATGATGCCTAAGCTTTTCTTGATATCTGTCCTAACCTTGTCCGTAGCTGTGGCGGTCAAGGCTATGACGGGTGCATTACCGATTTCGTTGATAATGGGGCGGATACGACGGTACTCCGGACGGAAATCATGTCCCCACTCAGAAATACAGTGAGCCTCATCAATGGCATAGAACGAAATCTTCACGTCTTTCAGAAAGTCCACATTGTCCTCCTTGGTCAACGACTCTGGTGCCACATACAGCAACTTGGTCTTGCCAGAGAGAATATCGCTCTTCACTTTCTCTATAGCCGACTTATTTAGAGAGGAGTTGAGATAATGGGCCACACCATCCTCCTCGCTAAGACCATTGATAACATCCACCTGATTTTTCATCAGGGCAATCAATGGAGAAACAACAATAGCTGTTCCCTCCATGATTAAGGACGGCAACTGATAGCACAAGCTTTTTCCTCCACCTGTAGGCATCAACACAAATGTATCATTACCACTCATCAGATTTTTAATAATCGATTCCTGGTCGCCTTTAAAAGAGTCAAAGCCGAAATAGTGTTTCAACTGTTCCGTAAGATTCATCTGTTCCGTCATATCCACCTATTTAATATATATAATGTATACTTGTATCGGTAAAAGTCATTGAGCAAGCATGGTAACAAGCTCATCTTAAGCACTCTCCATCTGCTGCAGATTGGTTTTCTCCAACTGCTGCTTGGCATAGTCCAATGTCACAGTGAAAGTAGTAATCTTCTGGGATGGGACATCAAACATAGCATCCATCATGACCGCCTCTACGATAGAGCGCAGGCCTCGGGCACCAAGTTTGTACTCCACAGCCTTGTCTACCATATAGTCGAGAGCCTCCTGGTCGAAGTCCAATTTGATGCCATCCATCTCGAGCAACTTGACATACTGTTTGATGATAGAGTTCTTGGGCTCTACCAATATCTTGCGCAAGGCTTCCCTATCCAAAGGATTCAGATAGGTAAGTACTGGCAGACGACCGATGATCTCGGGAATCAGTCCGAAAGATTTCAGGTCCTGTGGAAGGATGTATTTCATCAGGTCGGTCTTGTCTATCTTGCTGACATTCTGCACAGAATTGAAACCTACCACATGCGTATTGAGGCGCTGCGCTATCTTTCGCTCTATTCCGTCGAATGCACCACCGCAGATAAAGAGAATATTCTTGGTATCGACGTGAATATAATCCTGGTCAGGATGCTTACGGCCTCCCTTTGGCGGTACATTTACCATCGTGCCTTCCAGCAACTTGAGCAAGCCCTGCTGTACTCCCTCACCGCTCACATCGCGGGTGATAGAAGGATTGTCGCTCTTGCGGGCAATCTTGTCTATCTCGTCAATAAACACGATACCTTTTTCTGCAGCTGCCACATCATAGTCGGCCACCTGGAGCAGACGGCTCAGAATACTTTCCACATCTTCGCCCACATAACCAGCCTCGGTAAATACCGTAGCATCAACAATAGTGAAAGGCACATCCAACAGTTTGGCGATTGTACGGGCCAGAAGAGTCTTTCCCGTTCCGGTGCTGCCCACCATGATGATGTTGCTCTTCTCTATTTCAACACCTCCGTCGTCTACAGTCTGCTGCAAACGCTTATAGTGATTGTACACCGCCACGGCAAGGGAGCGCTTGGCGCCATCCTGTCCGATAATATACTGATCCAGATATTGCTTGATCTATACAGGCTTAGGCACCTGCTTCAATGCGAACTTATCATTCTTCTTATCGTTTAAAACGCCTGAAGACAACAC
>ERZ1023641.303-NODE-303-length-15554-cov-8.219498_pt1 | contig 15554 bp, 10 predicted proteins | sample MGYA00380335_ERZ1023641 | MGnify/ENA primary metagenome ERZ1023641 (study PRJEB33179, sample SAMN07448970) | human gut metagenome | biome: Human-gut; feature: Human associated habitat; material: Faeces | host: Homo sapiens | place: India: Bhopal | collected... | reverse complement strand
CTATTTGTATTATACTATATAATATAATGTAATGTAATCCTTTTATATCTTATAATGTAACCTTGGCCAGAACCTTACCGGTGGCACCCGAAAGACTCGCTACGAAGGCTCCAGCCTTATCACCAGCCTGCTTCAGGAAAACCTCATCGTTCATCAGCTTGCTCATCAAGCCCTCGAAGTCCTCATAGGTATTGATTTCGAAACCGCCACCCGACTTCAGCAAGCCTTGAGCTTCCTGGAATTTCTTATTGTTAGGACCAAAGATAACCGGCATATTCCATACGGCAGCCTCCAAAGTATTATGAATACCTACTCCAAAGCCACCGCCGATATAAGCCACATCACCATAATTATACATGCTGCTCAACAATCCGAAGCAATCAATAATCAACACATCAGCCTTGGCAGCCTCCTCAGGAGTAGTCTGAGTATAACGTACCACCTTCTTATCCTTCAGCAAGGACAGAATCAGTTTCAAATGTTCCTCAGCAATCACATGCGGCGCAATCAGCAGGCGCCAATCCTTATGCTCATTAAAGAAGCGGATGAAGATTTCCTCATCTGGAGGCCAGGAACTTCCTGCCACGAATACCTTATAATCCTGACAAGTTGCTTTTTCTGAAGAAGCATCAGAAGAAGCCGAAGCTTTTTCTGCCGAAATAGCCACACCACTTCTGAAAGCTTCGCAGATAGGCAGATGCTTAGCCGCCTGCTTAATCTGGAGTACACGGTCGAAACGGGTATCGCCTACTACATCCACATCCTTGATTCCGATGCTTTCGAGCAATCGCTTGCTTTCCTCGTTCTGCACAAAGAAACGGGTGAAGCACTTCAATACACCAGCATAACTCCTGCCATACCACTTGAAGAACACCTGATCCTCGCGGAAGATACTGCTCACACTATAAGTAGGAATATTGCGATGCTTCAGGATATGAAGGAAGTTAGACCAGAATTCGTACTTGATGAAGAAAGCCATCACCGGGCGTACCAAGCGAAGGAAACGAATCGCATTCAGGCGGGTATCCACCGGCATGTAGCAGATGATATCAGCCCCCTCGTAGTTCTTGCGCACCTCATAACCCGAAGGAGAATAGAAGGTGAGCAAAATCTTATACTGAGGATAATCCTTGCGGATTTGCTCCATCAAGGGACGTCCCTGTTCAAACTCACCGAGCGAAGCCGCATGAAACCAGATATACTTGGCATTAGGATCCACCTTCTGCTTTAAGATTCTGAAAGCCTCACGCTCGCCACGCCACATCTTGCGCACCTTTTCATTAAATAAGCTAGCAATGGCTATGCCCAAAAGGACAAAATAGATTACGATATTATAGATCATGATATTTCTTTATATTGGTTACTATCTATAAATACGTGAACTCTCTGAGGAATACTCCGCAACATTTGCAGACAAATTCCCCAGAGAGATATTTATATCTGTGAATTAACCCAAAACTTCGATTGCCTTGCGAAGACGACGCAATGTCTCTTCCTTACCAAGGAAGGCAGAAATGTCGAACATGCCAGGACCCTTACCCTCACCCACGAGAGTAAGGCGGAAGGCGTTCATCACATCACCGAGCTTATAGCCCTTGTCCTCTACCCACTTCAATACGATAGGCTCCTGGCCCTCAATAGAGAAATCCTCAATGCCCTCGAGCACCTCAGCGAGTTCGGTCATCTGCTGTGCAGAATACTCCTTCCAGCGCTTCTTGACGGTCTTGGCATCATACTCTGTAGGAGGAATGAAGAAGAACGAGCACAATGGCCACAACTCATAGACGAAGTTCACACGGTCCTTCATCATGTGTACCACCTGCTTTACTCTATCCAAAGTCTCCTCCACGCCATTGTTGGCTACGATAGGTGCAAAGAGATTGGCTATCTCATCATCGCTCTTCATGAGAATGTACTCATGGTTGAACCAGATGCCCTTCTTGAAGTCGAACTTGGCTCCTGCCTTAGAGCAACGGGAAATATCGAAAGCCTTCACCAACTCATCAAGAGAGAAGATTTCCTGCTCTGTGCCTGGGTTCCAGCCGAGAAGCGCCAGGAAGTTGACCACAGCCTCAGGGAAGTAGCCACTCTCACGATAGCCTGAAGAAACCTCACCCGTCTTAGGGTCGTGCCACTCCAGTGGGAATACAGGGAAACCAAGGCGGTCGCCATCACGCTTGCTCAACTTGCCCTTACCCTCTGGCTTGAGGAGCAAAGGAAGGTGTGCAAAACGAGGCATGGTATCTTCCCAACCGAATGCCTGATAAAGAAGAACGTGCAATGGTGCACTAGGCAACCACTCCTCACCACGGATAACGTGAGAGATTTCCATCAGATGGTCGTCCACGATATTAGCCAAATGATAAGTTGGCAATTCGTCTGCACTCTTATAGAGCACTTTATCGTCCAAGATGTCGCTCATCACCTTCACATCACCACGAATCATATCGTTGACGTGGATTTCCTGACCTGGCTCAATCTTGAAGCGAACAGTGTACTGCTTGCCGTCGGCAATCAGCTGATCCACCTCCTCCTTTGAAAGCGTCAAAGAGTTGCGCATCTGCATACGGGTATGAGCATCATACTGGAAATTCTGAATCTCGGCACGCTTTGCCTCCAACTCCTCTGGAGTATCAAAAGCTATGTAAGCCTTGCCGTTGTCCAGGAGCTGCTGCACATACTTCTTATAGATGTCGCGACGCTCACTCTGGCGATAAGGGCCATGTTCGCCACCGAAACTAACACCCTCGTCAAACTGGATACCCAACCACTTGAAAGATTCCAGGATGTATTCCTCGGCTCCAGGCACGAAACGATGAGAGTCAGTATCCTCAATACGGAACACGAGCTCACCACCATGCTGGCGAGCGAACAAATAATTATAAAGGGCGGTACGAACACCACCAATATGCAATGCACCCGTTGGACTTGGAGCAAAACGCACTCTTACTTTTCTATCTGTCATGTCTTATTTTATAGCTAATTTTAAATTTTTCTGCAAATTTACATCTTTTTTTGCGATTATAATAGTTTTTTTTCGTATTTTCGCACTGTGAATGGGAATTAATGAGAGAAAAGTGGACTTTTTGCTCAAACCAGGAGCAAATGAGCACTTTTTTACCCCCATTTTACGGAGATTAATAATATAGTGATTCATGACTAAACAAAGCGTTACAATATGAGTATATTTAATAATCCGGAGGAAAATTATTGGCGTAACTTCATCACCAAAACCATCCTCATCCTCTTCACCGTTTCCATCATTGTCTGGTTCCTGCCACGCAATGAGGAAAGGCAGTTCCGCTACGATGTTGGCAAACCGTGGATGTACGGGTCGGTCATCGCAACATTCGACTTCCCTATCTACAAGACCGACGAGTCTATCAAGCACGAACAGGATTCACTGCTCAAGCAATTCCAACCCTACTATACGGTAAACCCGGCAGTAGGCGAAGAGCAGGTACAGCGATTCATGCACGATTTCAGCCAGGGCATACCTGGGCTGCCCAAGGAGTATGTCAACCTCGTAGCCCACCAGCTGCATCAGGTTTACAAAACGGGCATCATCAGTACCCCTGAATATAATCGCATCTACAAGGATTCCACAAGCATGATTCGTATCATCAGCGGAAAAAACGTGAAGAGCGTGCCCATCGGTACGTTCTACTCAACCATTGCTGCATACGAACGAATCTTCTTCAACCAGCAAATAGCCGAACAGCGACAGATTCTGTCACGCTGTAATCTCAACGACTATGTGGAACCTAACCTGATATACGACAAGGAACGCTCAGAAACAGAGAAGACCGATTTGCTGAGCAGCATTCCTCTGGCTAGCGGAATGGTGATGAGCGGTCAGAAAATCATCGACCGGGGTGAAGTCATAACCCCTTCCAACTATCGGGTGCTCACATCTTTTGAAAAAGAAATGAAGCGACGCAGTTCCACCGAGGACGAACTTACCACCACTATCATCGGTCAGGCGCTCTTCGTCTTCCTCCTCGTCATCATGTTCACCAGCTATCTCACGCTCTTCCGCAAGGACTATTTTGACAAGCCTCGCAGCATCACCATGCTCTATGCGATGATCACGCTGTTTCCTATCTTCGTGTCGTTCATCATGAAGCACAATTTCTTCAGCGTCTATATCATCCCGTTTGCCATGGCACCTATCTTTGTGCGTGTGTTCATGGATTCAAGAACGGCTTTCATCAGTCATGTCACAATGATTCTCATCTGTGCAGCAGCGGTGAAATACCAGTATGAGTTCATCATCGTGCAACTGGCATCCGGCCTGGTGGCCATCTATAGTCTGCGTGAACTCTCCAAGCGATCACAGATATTCATCACAGCCTTGCTGGTAACTTTCAGCAGTGGCGTGGTCTATCTCGCCCTTCAGCTGATGCAGGATAACCAGGTGTTCAACATCGACCGCAGCATGTACACCTATTTCACCGTGAATGGCATCTTCCTGCTGCTGTCCTATCCGCTCATGTATATCATCGAGAAGACATTCGGATTCACCTCTAATGTCACCCTCTTCGAGCTGTCTAACACCAACAAGGGATTGCTCCGTAACCTGAGCGAGATTGCACCAGGCACCTTCCAGCATTCCATCACGGTGGGTAACCTGGCAGCAGAGATTGCCAACCGCATCGGCGCCAACAGTCTGCTGGTACGTACGGGCGCACTCTATCACGATATCGGCAAGATGACCAACCCTGTTTTCTTCACAGAGAACCAGGCAGGCGTAAATCCACATGACCAGTTGAGCGACCTGGAGAGTGCACAGATTATCATCAGCCACGTAACCGAGGGTCTGAAGATGGCAGAAAAGGTGGGACTTCCGGGCATCATCAAGGATTTCATCACCACCCATCATGGCACGGGCTTGACCAAGTACTTCTATGTGAACTATTGCAATGAACACCCTACGGAAGTAGTGGATAAGTCGCTTTTCCAATATCCAGGACAGAACCCATTCACCCGTGAACAGGCCATCCTGATGATGGCAGATACCGTAGAGGCTGCTTCCCGCTCACTCAATGAATACACAGAAGAGAGCATCAGCAACCTGGTAAACAAACTCATTGATGGGCAGGTGGCAGAAGGTTTCTTCAAGGAATGCCCTATCACCTTCCGCGACATTGCACTCGCCAAGCTCGTACTGACAGAACGCCTCAAGGCCATCTATCATACCCGTATCTCTTACCCTCACATGAATGCAAACGCAGAGAAGAATGCCAAGAGTAAAGAGAAAGAAGAGATAGATGAGAATGAAGCTAAGAACGAGGAAAAAAAGATAGAGAAGGCGGAAAGCTAAACGCTTCAACCGTGTTCTATCTAACATCAAAAAAACTCCTTTTTCTTGCACAGTTTTACAAGATTGTGCAGGAAAAAGGAGTTTTCGCGTTAATATATTTTAAATAACGCTTATCTTTGACGACGAAATAGAACATTATAGTTACCTTTGCGGACGTTTTTATTTAATATTATTAAGATGAAGAAAGTAAAATTAGTTAGTTTAGCCATTGCGATGGCTTGTGCAGCACCTTCTTTTGCAGGTGGTTTGCTCACTAACACCAACCAGCATGTTGCATTCAACAGAATGATGAGCCGTGAGGCTTCTATCGGTATCGACGGCGTTTACTACAATCCTGCCGGCGTTGTATTCATGGGTGAAGGAAAGCATCTCGCCATCAACTGGCAGTTGGCTTACCAGACACGTAGCATTGAAAATGATTATCCTTTGTTCACTAACAATGTGAACAATCCTATTACTCCACGCGAGTTCAAGGGTAAGGCGTTTGCGCCTGTCATCCCTTCTTTCCAGTATGCCTACAATAAAGGCAGATGGTCTCTTCAGGCTGGCTTCGCCCTCACAGGTGGCGGCGGAAAGTGTACCTTCGATGATGGATTGGGCTCTTTCGAGAAGATTGTTGCCGAAACAGCTATCGCTGCATGCCAGTTGGCAGGTGCAGTGGATCAGGTGGCTTCACAGTATAGAGTTCCAGCCGTATTCACTGGCGAAAATGCTTTCGGTACAAAGGGACAGTATAGCTACAACAGTTATATGCACGGTCGCCAGTACTACTATGGCCTCTCTTTAGGTGCAGCCTATAAGTTCAGCGACAACTTCAGCGCATTCGCAGGTGTACGTGGTATCTATGCATCTACTAACTACTACGGATATGTAGAAGATATCAAGGTAGGCAACATGCCTCTCTATAAGGTGCTCGACCCAACCAGGGAAACAGCTGCCAACATTGAGTTGAGCTGTGACCAGAGCGGTGTGGGCTTCACTCCTATTATTGGTGTGGATTTCAAGACTGGCAAGTGGAACTTCGCAGCGAAATACGAGTTCAAGACTCGCATTCGCTTGAAGAACAAGTCAGTAAACCAGGTGCCTAGTATCGGTAACCTTCCTGACAACCTCCGCAATGCTTACATCGCAGGTGGTGTACCTGAGCAGGCTGCTGATGCTATCTTGAATAACGCCACCATCCAGAGAGCAATGGGCCAGTTGAAGACCCAGTTCGACACCAAGCTCGATAAGGCTATCGGCGAATACGCAGATGGCAAGAAAATTGCTGGCGATATTCCTGCTTATCTGGCACTCGGTGTAGGCTATAGCCCAGTAAACGCTGTAAGAGTAAACGTAGGTTTCCACTGGTTCGACGACAAGCACGCTACTTCATATAACAACCGTCAGGAGAAATTGGACCGTGGTACCTTGGAGTACAACGCAGGTGTTGAGGTGGATGTCAACAAGAAGATTACCTTGAGTACAGGTTGGCAGAACACCAACTATGGCTTGAGCGATGAGTATATGGATGACAAGTCATTCGTTGTCAGTTCCAACTCTGCTGCCGTCGGTGGTGTTTACCACATCAACAAGAAGATGGATTTGAACGTGGCTTACTTCCACACCTTCTATCAGCATAAGAAGACCTCAGAGAATGTTCAGCTCAGTGCAAACCAGAGCATCAACTACGCCTCTGACTACACCCGTAACAACAATGTGTTTGCGGTAGGTCTCGATATCAACTTCTAAAGACGAAGTTGATAAAAAACAAAAGTAGAATTAGACTTATGTTTCCTAAACATAATAGATCAGTTCATAACTACAAACATGCAAAAAGGCTATCCCTTTCCTTCGATTGGGATAGCCATTTTTTTATTTTGTAGCAGCAATCATCTGGCTGATTATTGCGGATCCACATCATAATATATCTGCAAGGCACCATACCTTGGATCCTTCAGCATCATCGTCTGGGCATACTTCAGGTATTCCCTCACCTTCTTCTGATCAATGCCGTTCTCCAGTTTAAGCACTATCTTCCGAATATTCATGTTCTTCACCCTAGCCACAGCCGGCTTATCCGGTCCGAGCACTCTTTCACCAAACCATCCTCTCAGCGTCTTGCCTAGTTCCAGACTTGCCTGCTGGCAAATCTTCTCGTTCTTATGTTTCAGGAACACGTTGATAAGATGGAAGAACGGTGGATAATGAAACATTCTTCTCTCTTCCAGGATGCCCTTGAAGAGAGCTTCGTAATCATTATGCACCACCTGACTGATGATGGGAAGCGTAGGATTCTTGGTCTGCAGAATCACGAGTCCCCGCTTGCCCTTTCTTCCGGCTCTTCCGCTCACCTGCGCCATCATCATGAAGGCATGCTCGTAGGCTCTGAAGTCAGGATAGTTCAGCATCGAGTCGGCATTCAGAATGCCCACCACGCTTACTTTATCAAAATCCAGACCTTTTGAAATCATCTGCGTACCTATCAGAAGATTGGTCTTTCCCGATGAGAAGTCACTGATCAGTCGTTCGTAGGCATTACGCGTACGGGTGGTATCCAGGTCCATGCGGGCGATACGTGCCTCAGGGAATATCTCGGCTATCTGGTCTTCGATGCGCTCCGTTCCTATGCCACGTCCCATCAGTTCCGTACTACCGCAGTTAGGGCACTCCGTAGGCACGGGATAGGTGAATCCGCAGTAATGGCAGGTCAGCAGGTTGATGCTCTTATGCAGGGTCAGCGAAACATCGCAGTTCTTGCATTTCGGCACCCATCCGCACACCTTGCACTCTATCATCGGTGCAAATCCCCTTCGGTTTTGGAAGAGGATAGCCTGTTCGCCATTCTTCAAAGCCTCCCTCACCGCCGCCAAGAGTTGTGGCGAATAAGCCCCCGTCATCATCTTTCTATGGCGAAGGTCCTTCACATCCACCACCTGAATCTCCGGCAACTGGATACCCTTGAATCTCGTCTTCAGTTCCACCAGGCCATACTTGCCCTGCTGCGCATTGTAATAACTCTCCATAGAAGGCGTAGCCGTTCCCAGCAGCACTTTCGCTTCCGGATACATGCTGGCTAGCACGATGGCAGCACTGCGGGCATGATACCGTGGTGCCGGGTCTTGCTGCTTAAAGGAATTCTCATGCTCCTCATCAATAATGACAAGTCCCAGTTTTTGGAAAGGCAGGAAAACGGCACTTCTCGCTCCCAGGATTACATCATAAGGCTGATCCGAGAGCTGCTTCTGCCAGATTTCCACACGTTCCGCATCACTGTATTTCGAGTGGAAGATGCCAAGCCGGTCGCCAAACACCTTGTGCAGTCGCTCCATAATCTGAACGGTGAGGGCGATTTCCGGCAGCAGATAAAGCACCTGCTTATGTTCTTCTATCGCCTTTTTGATGAGATGGATGTAAACCTCCGTCTTTCCGCTAGATGTCACACCATGCAGAAGCACTACGTTCTTGTGCATCATCTGCAGGAGTATCTGGTTGTAGGCATCCTGCTGGGCTTCAGAAAGCGGTTTGATGAGTTCGAAATGCGATTCTCCCGACGTGTTCAGTCTGCCCACCTCCAGTTCATAGGTAAAGAGGATGCCTCGGTCGATGAGCGCCTTGACAGCTGCAGCCGTGCATCGTGCCTCGTTCATCAGTTCCTCCTTGGTCACCTTCTTGATACCTTCCCTGGGCGTATCACCCTCCAGACTGTCCCAGTGGGAAAGGGCGAGGAAAGTGGTCAGCGTTTTCGATTGCTTCAACGCCCGCTGCACCATACTGAGTGCCACATGCAGGGCCTGCTCGTTGCGGTAACTGCTGGCCAGCTCCACGTAAAGTTCCATCTTGGGCTTGAATTTCTCCGTAGATTTCATACCCGATGGCATGGCGGCACCAAACACATCACCCAGGGGCGACATGTAGTAATCGCTAATCCATTTCCAGAGGCGCATCTGCTGGGGCAGCAGCGAAGGATATTTGTCGAGCACCGCCTCGATGGGCTTGCAGCTGAAATCCGGCTTTTCAGAATGCACATCGGTCACCATGGCAATATACTTCTTGCTCTTGCCCAACGGAACGAGGACGCGCATATTAGGCACAACCTTCTCTTCCATCCCTTCGGGGATAGAATAAGTAAAGGTTCCGTCGAGCGGAAGGGGCAATATCACATCTACGTATCTCATGTTATAACGTTCTCCTTTTCTTTTTACGATATAAAGTTGTGCAAAGATAGCAAAAAAAAAGCAGATACCCAACAAGGGATACCTGCTTTTAAATATTTTAATGTATAAACTTGTGAAGAGTTCTACCGAACTTCTCTTTAGAACCAGTAACCCAAGGCAATCTGCCAAGAGTTGTTGCGGCTCTTATCCTTACCAGCGTTTGTAACTGCGTCAACAGCCTTTGAAAGACTAGCATCAGCCGACTTGCCACAAGCGATGTTGTAGTTGGCTGAAATCTGAAGATGGCTCAACAGGGTAACACCAGCACCTACATTTACGCTGAAGTTTGACTTCTTCAAAGAATAGCTGCTTGTCTCATTCCACTTGAAGTTCTTGTCACCCACATTGATACCCCACTGTGGACCCGCAAACAGGAAGGCATTAGCCAAACTGCTCAAACCGAAGCCATAACGCACGTTCACAGGAATATTGATTGATTTCTGTCTTACTGTGGTCTTACCAAATTCGCCTTCAACATTATATTTAATGTCAGTCTCTTTCTGGTCGTACAAGGCTGCAGCATCGAAACTCAAGCCAACGATAGGCACAGTAACCTTTACCATAGGACCAACAAAGAAACCTGTCTTGTTGGAAGCATCGAATACATCCTCGCTAAACGACATGCTTGTCACGTTCAAACCACCCTTCAAACCGAACTTTACCTGGGCGTTAGCGCTAGTAGCAAACATCATTGCCGCTACCAAAAATACAAGAGATAAAATCTTCTTCATCTTTTCTACCTTTTTAAAATTAAAAATCTATTTTCTAATATTACACACGTTGTGATTCATATCCTAATGACGCTGACGGCGCACGGTTACTCTGGCAGAGCCACTGGATGCCGAAGAAAAACTGCTGCTACGCTGCTCCTTCACCTTGGTCTGTCTGCTAGATGAAGAACTGCCTCTGCGATTACTTTTCTTTGCCTTCTTCACCTTGCCCTTCACGTTCTTGTCAGTCTTGGCTATGCTGTCAAGCGAATCTTTTTTTTCTATGTTTCCACTCCAGAGATTCTTCTCAAAGGTAGCCAGTTCACCCTCAATTCGCTTCTGCTCCTTTACCAGGGCAGAATCAGAGTGGCAATACTGCGCCAAAGTCTGTCCCAACATATTGTTGGTCTTGTAGATTTTTCCTTTATACTGATTTCTCACAAAGTAATCATCCACACTCATCACCGCCGCATTGTTCAGGTTGCTGGTCATAATCTGCTGCTTGGCCAGATAAGGAGCCAAGTCATCGTAGCGCACCCAGAAAAGCGGATACTTAGTACCCCCATCGCCGAAATCATCGTCGCGGGTCATGATAGGACAGAGCGCCAGCACCTTGGTATGGAAGGTGGAAGTGCGCTGGTCGAAATAGGTTGACTCCTTGATATAGTAAGCCTTCACCTCTCTCGATGGAATATCGCTGTTGTCGAGCGATATTCTTCCGTTTGCCTTCTTCTCATAATAGATATGATAGTTATCCAGGAAAGACTTAGGATCCACTCTATCTGCTGCGGCAAAACTCTCGTTGCCATCCAGACGATATTGGAACACCGCCACCTTACCGGTCATCATCAATCTGAAGATGTTGGTGAAGAGGTTCATCTGGTTGCCCATAGGCTCCACAGGATAATACAGTCCGGCATTGGCATTATCGGTAAGGCTCAGCTCACGATAGATGTCTCTTCTCCACACCACATCCTCCTCCATAGGGGCAGCAGTAGGGAAAGAGATTTGTGCACGGGTGGTGATGTTGCCGGCATTCGATTTGCTCGCAGCCGCCTGCTTTGCCGCCTGCTGACGGCGTGCCTGAGGTTGCGCCACGATGCCCTGCACCATTCCCAAGAGCATGAATATGAACAATATCTTTTTCATTATTTTATACTTTGAACATTGAACTTTGAACATTGAACTTTATGATTAGCAAAGCATTTGAAATCTTCACTCTTCACTTATTTCACGATTACTTCCATCGCCGTAGGCAGATTTCTGGTGATGCCATCCGGTCCCATAGCCTTGATATGCGAGATATAGAAACGGCGGCTGCGAGAAAGCTTTCTGAACTCTTCTCTCTGTCGCTCCGAGAAGTTGGCACCTGCCGATGCCAATGGGATTGCATTACCCATGTTGTCGAAGAAAACAGTCTCGAAACCCAACACCCTGAAAGGAATATCCAGCAATCCGTCGTCGATGGCTGCATGAATGCCTGTGGCACCCATCAGCGATGCCTTTGCCAGACCGCCGCCACGGAAACGGGTGGTTCCCAGAGCCAGATAAGCCGTTGGATCAGGCAACTTTCTTACATGGAATACGAATGGAGGCATCGTGCGGGTTTGTCCCTTGTCGCGCGCCGTTACATGGATAGTCACATCCTTGCCCACAGCCGCTGGGGTCGCCACGAAATGACCGTTGCCCTTCGATACGAACGAACCGCCTGTCATCGATGCAGAGATGGCATTGGCCGGTACGCCCGGCACACTGATACTGATAGGGTTCTGAAAACCTGCATAGAGCACGTTCATCAGGTCTGCCGCCACCGTTGCCGAATTAGGTGCCGGAATAACGCTGTATTTCTGTATGAAGTTGCGCTTCAACACGTCGCCCTTGGCATTGTTCATCAGAATGTAGCCGGAGAACTGGTGCTCTCCCACTCCACCTGCCGTAAAACTATACTGTCCACGGGCGCTGTTCACTCTCATGCCGTTCACATAGATTTCCGGCTGCTGGGTGGTATCCACTGCAGCCATCACGATGTTGGCATTGAATCTTTCGCCCGGATAAAGCGTTGTCTTCTCTGGAATCACGAAGGCATCGAGTTTGTTCACACGGATATCCTTCATGTCGATATTCGCAACCAGGTTGTGCAGCACTTCTCCCTCGGCATAGCGCACATCGCTCTGAATCTTCGAGAGCATGGTCACGGCTGCAGCCACTGGCATATTCTCAAACATGTATTCCTGCCAGTTTTTACCCAGATATTTCTCGCCCTTAGGCACCTGGGTAGAGAAGTTGCTGGCTATGATTTTCTTCTGATGCTCATCAGTCACCAGCTGCAGGATGCGGTCGCGATAGCGATTCAGCTCCGTATAGAGTTTCTTTCCCTTGCCCGAACCCGGTGCAAGCATCACGATGCCGGCAGCCTCCAGGTTTTCCTTGTTCTTGATATTGCTCACGTCGCCATTCTTGCCGTCAGCCTCCTGCACGATAGCAACCTTCAGTTCCTGGGCAAAGTTATAGAGCGCATCGCTCATGTCCTTTACCTGCTTAGCCTTTTCAAACCATTCCCTTACCTTGGTAGGGTTTTGCTTCATCTGGTCGGCGAAGTCGCTATAGATTGCATTGTTCTCTGCGGAAGAGTTGGCTGTGGTTCGATTCAGACTGTCTTCCACAATAGAGAATCCGTCGAGCACCTCCGTAGAGACGTTCAACGCAAGCATTGCCATCAAGACGACGTACATCAGGTTAATCATCTTCTGGCGTGGTGAAACGGGTCTTTTCTTTATAGCCATTTATATTAATTTGCTAAATTCAATACTTTTCTTTACTCTTCACTATTTAGCTGAGGTGCTGCAGCACGCCTGTTCACGGTCAGCGCCTCGAGCATACGAGCGTAAATCTTATTCAACTGCTCAATCTGCTGAGCCATCTTGCGGCTCTGCTCGTTGATCTGGTCGATGGTACCAATCTGCTGGCTGGCACCCTTCAACTGCATCTCGTAAACCTTGCTGATACCTGTGAGCGTACGATTCAGGTTCTCCATCTCCTCGCTGTCACGGGTCAAACGGGTACTCTGCTCATTCACCTTTTCAAGGGTTTCAACAAGCTTCTTCAATTCCTCAACATAATTGTTCTGGGCATCAGCCATCTCTGGGGTAACACCCTGTTGACCAGCTACCCAAGCGGTATTACCGCCTGCAACAGAGCCACCGGCCACAGAACCGCCAGTCATAGTGGCACCGGCTACGGCTGCACCATTCTCCGAGAATCCTGCTCCTGGAGCTACGGCCGCTGCAACGCTCTCGTCAATCTGCTCAGCGCCTTCGCCCTTCTCGCTTCCAGCAACAGAAGAAGATGCTGCAGATACACCTGCACCACCGCCAAAGCTTCCGCCGCCGATGATGATGGTCTGACCACCAGAAACAGGAGTTCCTGAAACAGAAGCTGCAGAAGATGAACCAGCTACAGTTGCAGAACCGGATGCAGTAGATGCCGCTGCTCCTTCATTCTCCCCATAAGTAACCTCTCCTGTCTCCAAGTAATCCTCAGTAACATGAGTAGGAATATCTCTACCATCGGCTGTCTTGTCAAAAGGACGGTCGAAGGCTGAAAGGAAGAACACGAGCACCTCTGTACCCATACCGGCAAACAACATGATATTGGCTCCCGGCAAGTGGGTCAACTTAAAGAGGGTACCCAAGATAACGACAGATGCACCCCAACTATAAGCATAGTTCAGAAATGTCTGTCCAGGCACACTATCCATCCACTTTTGCAGATGATATACGATATTAAACTTACTATATTCGCCCATTTTTATTATCTCCTATTCTTGTACTTTGATGGTTTTTGTTTTGCACTCGATGTGGTGGCAAGACTGCGCACGCAGCGGAATCCGATATACGAACGTGGCTGGTTCTGATATTCCCAGGAACGCCATGCCGAACGGATAAACGACTCCGGATCTTTCCAGGAACCGCCTCTTACGCTCTTTTTCTTCAGGCGGTAAGGGTCTTCCTTCGCTGCATTGTATTTCAACTCAGGGTTCAGGTCGTTCATGGCATCCACACCTGCCTCGGTATAGATGGTACTGGTCCATTCTGCCACGTTACCCGCCATATCATAAAGTCCGTTTGAGTTGGGCGAGTAGATGCCCACCTTGCTGGTTATCAGATTGCCATCCTTGGTATAGTTACCGCGGTCTGGCTTGAAGTTGGCATAGAAGCATCCGTCTCCGTTCTTCACGTCCTGGTTCTCCCAAGGGAACTCGTTCTGGTTCTTGCCTCGTGCCGCATACTCCCACTCTGCCTCGGTAGGCAGGCGATAGCGCTGTACGAAGCGTGCCTCAGGACCCAATCCTTTCAGCAGATAGTCGGTACGCCAGGCACAGAAGGCATTGGCTTGCTCCCAGGTAACGCCTACCACCGGATAATCATTGTAGGCTGGGTTGCTGAAATAACTTCTCAGATAGGTCTCATTGTCTGAATTACGGAAGTCGTTCACCCAGCAGGTGGTGTCTGGATACACATTCACGATGTAGGTATTGAGGAAGTCCCATGGTCCGCTCAATGGGCGGTTGATGGTCTCGCTGATGATTCTTCCCTCATCATCCACGTAGGCGGTATCCTTAGAAATCATCACCACCTCGTTGGCATTCACCTGCTCATCTGTGTTCAGGTTACGCTCCTGCGGATTCAGTCGGTTTCTGCGAAGTGCAGCTGCGGTATAATCGTAAATTTCGTATTTATAGTTCAGCTGGCGCCAGTCAATCAGTTTTTCGCCTGTCACCGGATTAGAAGTATAGATACTTTCCATCGCTCTCTTCTCATCCTCGTTTGGCTTTCTTGGCAACTGCTTCTTCCAGTTAATCTGCGGAGTCACAGGGTCGCCATTCTTGTCCTCGGTAATCATGTAAGTCTCGTCACCGCCATAGGCAGGGTCTGCCAGACGGGTACGGATGATGGAATCGCGAACATAGGCGATAAACTGCTTGTATTCAGAATTGGTGATTTCAGTATCATCCATCCAGAATCCATCCACAGACACATCCTTGCGAGGCGTCTTCTGTCCCCACAGCGAATCCTGGGTCTCCAGACCCATCTTCAGGAATCCCCGGTTCACCTTCACCATGCCGTATGGGGCTGGCTCTGCGAAACTTCTTCCGCCAACTCCAACCACCTCACCGCCTCTGCCAGCCATCGAGCTAGTCTTGGCACCGAAACAACCACTGAGGGTCAAGAGTGCCACCAGCGAGCTAAGGAGCAATATACTTTTCTTCATATTACGATTCATATTCTTGATATTCTACTAGAGTATTCTTACACTTTGATGTTT
>ERZ1023641.301-NODE-301-length-15556-cov-12.138894_pt1 | contig 15556 bp, 10 predicted proteins | sample MGYA00380335_ERZ1023641 | MGnify/ENA primary metagenome ERZ1023641 (study PRJEB33179, sample SAMN07448970) | human gut metagenome | biome: Human-gut; feature: Human associated habitat; material: Faeces | host: Homo sapiens | place: India: Bhopal | collected... | reverse complement strand
AAAATTCAAAATTCAAAATTGCCAACGGCAACAATTCAAAACTCAAAACTCAAAAAATGGAAACAAACAATAACAACACGAACATTAATAACAATAACAGCGACAATACCAACCAGTCGTCGCACGAACTTACTGCCAAACAACTTAAACGCCAGCGCATACGCCAGATAGTTGTCAGCCTCATCGGTGTGGCTATTCTCGTATGGGGCATCGTGAAGATTGTGGCTATGTTCATGGACTACAAGAGCAACGAGAAGAGCGACGACGCTCAGGTGGAACAGTATATCTCGCCTGTCAACATGCGTGCCTCTGGATATATCAAGAAGATATGCTTCAAGGAGCATCAGAACGTGAAGAAGGGCGATACCCTCCTTGTTCTCGACGACCGTGAATACCGCATACGTGTCATGGAAGCAGAGGCTGCACTCAAAGACGCTATGGCTGGAGCCAACGTCATCGACGCATCTGTACAAACCACACAGACTTCTGCTACCGTCTACGATGCTTCTATAGCAGAGATTGAAATCAGACTCGGAAAACTTGAGAAAGACCGTCAGCGTTATCAGAATCTTGTTGCTCGCCAGGCTGCAACTCCAATACAGCTTGAGCAGATTGAGACTGAATACAACGCTACAAAGAAGAAACTCGATGCCGTGCGCCGTCAGCAAAAGGCTGCTTACTCTGGCGTTAACGAAGTGCAGACACGCAAGAAGAACACTGCCGCTGCCATTGAGCGTGCCACAGCCGCTCTTGAAATGGCTAAGCTCAATCTATCTTATTGCGTAGTCACAGCTCCTTGCGATGGAAAACTTGGCCGTCGTGCTCTTGAGGAAGGACAGGCTGTCAACGCTGGACAGACTATCACATACATCATGCCCGACACTCAGAAATGGGTTATTGCCAACTACAAGGAGACTCAAGTGGAGAATCTGCACGTTGGTCAGAAGGTGATTATGACTGTAGATGCCATAAAGGACAAGGAGTTTACAGGCAGAATATCTGCCATCTCTGGTGCCACTGGCTCCAAGTATTCTCTCGTTCCTACAGACAACTCGGCTGGCAACTTCGTTAAGATTCAGCAGCGTGTGCCAGTGCGCATAGAGTTTGAGGGATTATCCAAGGAAGACAACAACAAACTGGCTGCCGGAATGATGGTGGTGGTCAAGGCTGAGATTAAATAATGGCAACACAAGCAGAGATATATACGGCAGTATCAGAGAAGCTGCCTAAGAATTTTCCGTTCTACGACTGGGTGCCAAAACCCCTTGGCATCATCTTCCTCGTGGTCCTTTTCATACCTATCATGACCGTGAGCGGTGCATATACCGTCAACAGTAGTGAGATGGTGGGAGGGCTTGGCATCCAGTCTGAACACATTGCCTTCATCAGTTTCACCACTTCGATAGGCATGGCGGCTTTCTCGCCGTTCTTCTATTCTTTGGTGAGCGTGCGAAGGCAGAAGATGATGAGTCTTGTGGGATTCTCCATCCTGGCTATACAGAGTTATATCTGTGCCAACACCGACAGCATGTTTGTGCTCGCTCTCAACAGTCTTATTATGGGATTCGTGCGACAGACATTGCTCATGTGCAACCTCTTCACACTCATCAAGTATGGCTTCGGCATTGAGGCAACGCGCAACGTTTCTCCTGGCAACGAACCTAAGGACGAAGCAGGATGGGATGCTCTCGACACCGAGAAGAAGGCAAGTCAGCCTATCATCTATTTCTTCTTTATGCTGCTCGGACAGATTGGCACATGGATTACGGCATGGTTTGCCTACAACTACCATTGGCAGATGGTCTACTACGCCATGCTTGGCGCAATACTCGTGGCTATACTCATCACTCTGTTGTGCATGCCTTACAATCCCTACCAGACCAAGCGCTCGCCACTCTCCTTCTCCAAGTTCGGCAATGTTGTGGTGTTCTGCCTTATGTGCTGCTCTTTCTGCTATGTCATGGTCTATGGCAAGGTGTACGACTGGTTTGATGATTACTCTATATGCTTGGCTACGGCTATTTGCATTGTCTCTACGTTGCTCTTCGTGTATCTTGAGAAGACACGCCGCTCACCTTATTTCATGCTCAAGGCTTTCAAGTCGCGCAGCATCCAGGGTGGCATACTGCTCTTCATCGGACTGATGATATGCAACTCAAGCTCTATGCTTGTCAACATATTCGTAGGTGTGGGCATGAAGACCGACCAGATTCAAGTGGCAGCTCTCGGCAACTGGGTACTATTGGGATATTTCATCGGACTGGTCACTATCCTTATTCTCAACAACAAGGGTGTGCATTTCAAGTGGTTCTTCGCCTTGGGCTTCGTGCTCATAGCAGCCGCCTCGCTCTTTATGTACTTCGAGGTGCAGACGGCAGGTATGTTCGAGCGTATGAAGTGGCCCGTTGTCATCCGTGCCACCGGTATGATGCTGCTCTACTCGCTCATCGCCGTGTATGCCAACCAGCGTATGCCCTACAAACTATTGTCTACATGGGTGTGCATAATGCTAACGGTGCGTATGGTGATTGCCCCAAGCATTGGATCGGCTCTCTATCAGAACGTGTTCCAATATCGTCAGCAATACTACATCACACGCTATGCCCACGACTTCGACCGCACAAACGTTGAGACAGCCTCAACCTACGACATGACTGCCCGCGGTATGCAATATCAAGGCAAAAGCGAGACTGAGGCGCAAAACATGGCTGCCATGTCTACCAAAGGCAAAGTGCAGGTGCAAGCCACACTGTCAGCAATCAAAGAATTGTCGGGCTGGACCATATATGCCTGCCTGATTCTTGCAGGACTGATGCTTGTGGTGCCGTGGCCTAAAAGGGATATATCGAAGGATACGAAGGAAGGATATATAAATTATATGTAAGTTCAACTAAATATAACTCCAGTACCGTTTTTAGTGTCAACTAATATGATTCATACAGACTTTGCCATTTAATTTATTTTTGCTAACTTCGCACCGACCAACTGCGGAATCAATGAAAAATAATAGCAATGACATAAATATACTCGAACAGCAGATATCCAATAATGAGGATATCTGCTGTTCGTGTGGCAATATAAGTTCTTTTCCTAAAGCATTCTTCGACAACTATCGCGTTGCCGGAGTTGGCATTATTGTGTGTGTATCAGGCAAGTTCTCTTTCTGTTGCCAGAATGTGGAGTATACTGTGAGCAAAGGTGAGACGGTGTTTCTCTCACGTGATGTCTACTTTTCCATATCAAGCCATAGCGACGATTGCTCTGTCGTTATCATCCTCTACCGTGTCGACTCCATTCGCGATATACTCGGCACCACCATTGTGGGAATGAAGTTTGTTGAGATGCTTAATCCAAGAGACTGTTGGGTGATGCACACCGGACACGAGAGCGAACTTGCCAAGTACTCTGAGTTATTGGCTATGGGAAAGGACAACGACAATGTGTTTGCCGTCAACGAGCGCAAGCTGCTTCTCCTCTCGCTCACCTACAGAGTATGCAGCATATTCAGCCAACTTGCCAAAGACGGCGACCAAGCCTCCAACCGCAAACTCGAAACCTATATGCAGCTCATGCAGCTCATCGACATACACTACACTCATGAGCGTGGCGTGAGGTTTTATGCCGACAAATTATGTCTGTCGCCCAAATACCTCACATCACTTGTCAAGTCTGTATCAGGCAGCACCGTACAGCAACTTGTCTTCAAAGCCATAACCAAGAAAGCCATATTCCTTATCAACAACACAGACAAGAGCATTAAGGAAATATCCGATTATCTCAACTTCCCCAACGCCTCAGCCTTTGGCACTTTCTTCAAGAAGCAAGTGGGCATGTCGCCGGTTAACTACCGCAATAAGGAATAACGTGTTATTCTTCCTCATCAAAGGCCTCGTCTGCCATCTTTCCGTATGCGTTCTGACGCTCCTCCTTCGACATATTGAGGGAACTCTCACAACTCTTCATTCTGGCTATACGTCCGAATAAGTTCAAGCGTGTCAACGTGTCTTTGTGCATCGACGAACGAGCACCTTCCGAACTATAGTCGAAGTTGCGTGCATTGCGTATGGACATCGACGAGGCTACCTCCACAGAGTCTTGGTTGGCTCCCATATAGGTAAATGTCCAGCCTTCCGTGCGAAGCTTTTCCACAAGTGCCTTGATGCTGCTGCCGTTGAATTCTCTTGAGGCATTCTCCAAACCATCGGTGATGATAGTCACAACCACTGCCACATCATCCATATCCTTTACATGCTTGCGCATGGCATTAAGCGTAATGCCCATAGCATCGTAAAGTGGTGTGCAGCAACAAGGCACATAGTCTTCTTCCCTCAACGGACGTGCCTCGGCAACTGGCACCTTGTTGAACACACTGTTCATCTCGCAGCTACAGAATGTCACCAATGTCACAAAATGGTCTTGTGTATCGGCAAACTTCTCCTGAGCCTTCTTGATTCCTGCCAACGTCTCGTTAAAGCCGTCAACAGCTGCCTTACGGATACGATTCATCGAACCGCTACGGTCGAGGATAATCACATTAAAGACCTGAGTCTTCTGAATTTCATTCTTGTTCTCCATATATATATTGTTTTTTGTGTTGTTACTGTTTTTTATAAGTTTTGTTCATTAATAACTTGTTTCCTACGCTTGAACATTACATCGTTTATTGTTTATGACTATAAAGAGGAGGAAGTAACCGAAAAACTATCATTTTAATGTAAGAGTTTTTTACATCTATTCGATGTCTACTCTTGCAACCTCATCTACATTTTCGATTTTAGCGATATTGTCGATGGCCTGATACAGCTCCTCGGCAGAATGCACCTCAAAGTCCACCATTGTTTCCACAATGCGGTCCTTGGTCTCGGTCACGAGTTTCGATATCGAGAGGTTCTGTTGTTCAGTTATGCAAGCTATCACATCCTTCAAAAGATGATGACGGTCTACACCTCGTATACTGATGCGCACCGGGAACAGGAACTGCTCATTCTCCTCAAAGTCCACATCCACAATAGAGTCGCCTTGCTCTGAAGCCTGTCTGATAGCAGACTGACAATTACGCTTGTGCAACGTTATCACACCGTCAGCATCCTTGAATCCTACCACCTCGTCTCCAGGAAGCGGATGGCAGCAAGAACAACGCTTGAAATCCAGCTTCGGGCGATCTAGGAAGTAACTGCTGAGACAGCGCTTTGCCTTATATGTTAGCACATGATTCAGCCAGTCAGCCTCAGGCATTGCATCCTCAGCAGTGAAAATCTCCACACAGTCGCCACGATGTAGCACTGTCTTTATAGATGACAACTTGCCATTGATGCGGGCATAAACAGCATGAAGGCCAATATTGGTGTGTATCTCGAAGGCGAAATCAAGTGCCGTTGCATTCTTTGGCAACAAGATTGAGTCTCCCTTGGGCGAGAGTGCAAATATGTTGTCGAAATAGAATGTCGCCGTCACTCCGTCCATATAGTCCATCTCTTTGGTATGGTAAGCCATGTCCTTTAGCACCGCCTTGAATTTTTCCAACCAGGCATTCTTATTGTCCTCAGTACGTTCTGCTGCGCACCCCATACGATTGTTGCGCACCATACGTTCCGACGAGATATGAACCTCTTCCCACTTGCCCTGAGTATTGAGCAACTTCACATGAAAGCTCTGATATCCGTTGTCCTTCGGGATATTTATGTAATTTACCACCGAGCATGGGCGTTCCTTGAAATGGTCTGTTAGCACCTCATAGATACGCAGACTCATTTTCTTCTCTTCCTGCAAACTTTCCACATTATATATAATACGTATATAATGCTTGCCATCCACATGATGGAAATCACAACCCTTGTTCTGCATCTTGCGCCAAATGCTGTAATGCGAGCGCATGCGCAGTTCTATACGTGCGTCTATGCCATTGGCATCCAATATCTCCTGTGCCTTAGCGATAAAAGCATCCACATCAGCCTTTTCAGAGACTTGCAATTCCGCCAACTGCTTGTCTATTTTTTCATACTCCCGTGGACATCGATAGCGAAATGACAGATTCTCAAGTTCTGTCTTTACCTCATACAGTCCAAGGCGGTTTGCCAGAGGAGCATAGAAATACTCTGTCTCCGATGCAATGCGCATCTGCGAATTTAGACTCTTCACATCAAGAGTCCGCATATTGTGAAGTCGGTCTGCCAGCTTTATTAGTATGGCACGCACATCAAACTCCACCGACGACAGTATCTGACGGAAGTTGTCTATCTGTTTCGACTGGTTGTACTTATCCTTCTTCTGCTTGGTGACCACACCCACAAGAAAGGCAACATCATCTCCAAACCGCTCTCGTATATCACCTATCGTATATGGGCAATCTTCAACCGAATCATGCATGAATGCAGCCATCACAGAGTTTGCTCCCAACCCCATTACCTCTGCCACAATAAGAGCCACTGTTACTGGATGAACGATATATGGTTCTCCGGTTTTCCGTTTCTGGTCTTTATGTGCATAAGCAGCAAACTCATACGCCGAGCGAACCTTCTTCATCGTTTCCTCGTCTTCTCGTTGGCCGAGTATCTCAAATATACGAAACACTTTTTCGCGTATCCGTTCATCGTACACCTTCTGCTTACTCAGTTTATTGTCCTCACCTGTCATATCCACAGCCAATTCCTCTGCCAACAAGTTTATCCGATTGTCAATATAAAAGTTCTCATTTATATGACTCTCAAATTCCCTTCTCGTGCTTTCGCCAAGCTTCTTTATGGCTAACAAGAACTTTTTGTGGTTTATCAGCAGTTCTAAGACATCAAACTTTTCATATTCTTCTTGTATCTTATTTAATTCTGAACCTGCAGGAGACGCCATAAGCGCCTCCTTTGCATTTGCATAATCGGACTTGTCTAAATTAATTATCGTTGCCACATAGATATAAATAGACCAGCCGCTGGAAATAACCTTTTTGACAACATTGCATAGAGGATTAACCAAATGACACTGCGAGTCAACATTCTTTGCCTGTATTGTCTGCATATTTGCTACATTGATAATCTCACAAATGAAATATTCAAAATTGTCGTATTTGTTCATATCTTTAGTTTTTATTTGTTATTTACTAATGTTATATTTATTATTATCAAAAAGGGCGATTGAAATGCTGCAAAGAACATGTCTTATACAGCATTTCTGAACCACCACTCTCTGACAGCCTTATTGAAACGGGCATTCAGTCTTGAATACTTCGTATCCACCCACGAACGCTTTCTGCCAACAAGCTCTGCCACTTCCACTGGTGAAGTGTCTTCAATGAAACGCAATGTCCACACAATACGCTCCTCTTCTGTCCAATTCAGCTTCTGTGGGAAGGAATAAAGAAACTCCAACACCTTTTCGTGCAATTCCTCTTTATCCAACCCTACTCCAAACACATCAGACAATGGACTCGCATTATTATTTTCCTCTTGCCAATTTTTATAGCTGTTTTTGGACTGTTTCTCCGACAATTCAACGTTGTAAGTATTGCCAACAGCACACTCACGACCTACATTGATCATCTTCATCTCATTAAGACTTCTCATCAATTCATGTCTCGCTACCGTTGCAAGCCAAAAGAATACACTGCTCTTTCTCGAGAATTTGTCAAACACGCTCCATGCGCCACGATTCCATAGGAATTTATATAGAATGTTGCCAAATTCCATGACAGAAATCTCAACATTGTAAGTCTCCCTTACCTTGGAAAGTATTTTTGAACGGAAACGGCTGACATTACATTTGTCTGGATCCGTTCCATAGAAGAAATCCTCTGCAAATTTCTCGTCACCCGACCTTAAACGGGCGATTATCTCATTCGCCTCATCGGTATTTGCCTCCAACCATAACACCTTACGTGTCATGGAGTTCCAATAACGCAGCCGTATATCTTCTGTTGCAAAAACCTTGTCTTCCTTCTGTAGCATGTCATTTATTTTCTGAGCAAGTTCTTCGTCACTTGCAGAAATCTTCTTTTTCACTTCGACCTCACGACGAACTGCCTGTATCAGACTTAGTATTGTCTCTCTTGATGTAGTAAAGTTCTTTTCCATTTCAGTTTTTACTTTTTAGTTCATATCCGCTAAAACAATCATTATATAGATATCTATTAAGCATAAACCTGTCGTTTCCAACAGGTTAACAGCTCTTGTTTTAAGTTTACGGTGTCAAAGGTACTCAATTGGTTTCAATCAACTATTTTATTTTTTTTATCTTTTTCTATCAAATGTAACTTTTTTTCAGCAATACTCTTAAGTCACTGATTTTAAGCTACTTCTTTATTTTTACAGTTTTTATGCACAAAAGGAAATTTTCCAAATACAATTCAAACGAAAAAAAACGCCTCCAACTCAATACTGCTGAAGACGTTTTATCAAAGATTCTACTATCATTTTTATTTTTGTAACAGACTATCAACCCAACCCAATAATTCGTAAGTTCCACGACCTAAATCTATATACACCTGCATATCCATTCCTATAGAAAACTCCTTCGTCTTGATATTTCTTATTGGCGCATACAATGTCCAGTTGGGATTATTAGGCATAACATCTTTTATCCCATCTCTTATTTTGCTATATATATTATGTAGGCTATTGTCAAATCCTTCTGAAACAATTAGTTCTTTTGCGATAGCATCATATATGTCTTTATGAATACTCCACTCTGGATATGATTTGTCTCCTTTCAGCAAAGGCATTCCTTTCTTACACAAATAGAGAATGAGAATATAGTATGACAACTGACGTTTTGACAATCCCACCTCAGTCAGCTCACTAAACTTCAAGACGCATTGGCTTTGACGTTTACCTTGAGGTTTTATTTGAGGCTTACCGTGAGGTTTGTTTGTATTGTTCACTTTTATCAACACTTTGTCATATTCCTTGTCAAGCGCAAAATAAAAGTCAATCAATGTACGTTGAAAGCTCCTTATATTAAATTTCACATCCGTATTAAAACTGTCGTCAACATGAACCCTATCCACCAAACTGCGATACTTACGTATGAAGTTCTGAATGGTGTCCTGTATTCTATACCCATCCTTTATTGGCAGCTGCAAGAGGTTGAACACCGTATGTCGCGTGTTGTCTTTGGGCGCCACCACAGTCGATTCATTTATCTTAAACAACAAGGATGGCGGAAATGTCTTCATCTTGGCACCTTCTTGCATTATTTGGCATCCAAATATAGACACTCCATCACTCGTCAGCTTAGCCGACAAGTTGTCAACCACATCCTCAGTCGCCCTGTTTGGATACATATATTCTATGATATTTCCCAAGAACTCTTTAGGATAAGCCATCAGCTGTTCTTGTATTGCAGGAATATATACGTATGAGAATCCGTACATCTTCATGATACTGCTGATATTGTCATAATATCTCCAGTTTTCTTCATGCAGTTCTCCTATGTGCTCGTTCTGACCGTCATCGATATATATCACTTCCCACTTAGCCAACTTGATGCTTTTGTATTCATAATCAAAGAAATGTGCCTCCTGGAAATCATACGCATATCTGAATGCCAAGCATATCATTGCTTCTTCGTGAGACACATTACCGTTGATGCTAGCCACCTTTATCAAGTCATCATAAATCATGCTATACAGATTCGGCTTGTCTTTCTGCTTCTTGGCTGCGGCTATAATCTTATTAATAGCAGTAGCCAACGACATCTTATTTACATTCCTAAAGTGCGATGGTGTCAAACCATACTTATGCTTTATTTCCTGCAAACCCGACAATTCCGACTCATATACAATTCCATCAGCATTTATCAAGTATGTAGTCAAAACAGCTATAGCCGTCTTTGTATTATCATCAATATAAAAGTCCATATCTTTCTTTTTTCGATTTGTTTTTATTAGTTTATGCTATAAAGAGGAGATATGTAACCACTTTTCCTTCATGGCATCACCTGTGAGGTATCTATATAAACTTTGTTGTCTTGCCTCTCCAAAGGTCGTCTGCAACATGGAGGATGACATCATGGAGTTCGAGGTCTGTCTTGAAGAACTCAGGGATTGCATCATAACCCACAACAGCTCCAAGGATGTTGCCCGTCACGGCTCCAGTGGAGTCGCTGTCACCCTTATGGTTGACAGAGGCTATTATCGCTTTCTCAAAGTTGTCGAAATACTTAACCGCACAATAGACAGCAATAGCAAGAGTCTCTTCCGCAACCCAACCTTCACCAATTGCTTCAATGTTATCCACATCCGATGCAGGCGAATCAACAAGGCCGAGAGCCTTGTCGGTCAAAGCTCTAAGTTGACTGATGCTCGCACCTTCATTTGGATAAAGAGAGAGCAACGTATCGTAGCCTTCGGACAAGTAAGCCTTGAAGTCATCCTCTGTGGGACTGTCCTTCTGCAATATTCTGTAGATAACGTGTGCTTCCAATGCTGATGATAGCCAACCGAGAGGATGCTGGTGGGTTATCTCAGCAGCATCAGCCGACAACATATCAACATCCTTTATGCTGGAGATACGTCCTTCAAGAGGCTCACCTTCGGGCGTGTCTCTCCACACAGCACCATAGAGTGCCACTGGAGCTGTACGCATGATGCCGCCACAACCTTTACTATTGTTGTATGGGTCTTTACCTCTAAGAATATCCTGCAAGGCAGTAATACATGTTTGGCCTGGAGCACGACGATTGTTGAGTTCAGGCACATCGCCAATCCAGCAATCCTTATGACGACCAGATCTCTTGCCTATTTGTGTGTAATACCATTCAAGATATGCCTCGCAAATAGCATACCTGGGAGCTGCGCCCTGCGCTTTTGCATTTAGCAAACCACAAGCTGTGAACAGCGTCATCTGAGTGTCGTCAGAAATCCATGCCTTGCTGCTATTTTCTTCATCTGGCAACCACCACTGGGTAGTATCCAGTCTTGTGATACCATTCTCGCCATACCTTTTCTGTATACCCATGTACGAGTTGATGAACTCAACAGGATAGCCGAGCGCATCGCCAACAGCACCTCCTATAAGAGAGCCGCGTATCTTATCTAATTGTTTGTTTCTATCCATGTCTATAAAGTTTGTTCTGTTCATAGTCATATATCTTTTACGTTATACTTTTTATGTTATAGAGCGAGAAGAAGCAACCATTCAAATTCAGACACATTCAATCAATATTGCCGTATAATTGTCATCTCCTTGTTTCTTACAAAGGAAATCATAAACGTCAAGTATCTCTTCCAATGGTTTGTCATCCATCATCCTTGCTTGCAAAATGTCAGGAGCCATGCTTTTGTATAGTCCATCCGAACAAAGTAAAACTCTGTCACCAGTCTGTAGTTTGATTTGTCGGATGTTTGGTACTGCCACTTCTGGGCGGTAAGAGAAGAAGCACTTGGCAACAATTTCCCATCCAAAATCAAGCCGGATATGGTCTTTTGTCTGATAAAGTAATCCATCACCAGGTCTTTGTACATAACAGCGACTATCACCAATATGCGCAATGGTTGCCACATCGTTTTCAATACTTACCATGACCATAGTCGTACCCATCTCTGCATGATAAAGCTCAAATGCCTTTTGATCAATGGCACAACTTGCTTTCTTGCAAGCGAGTTTTACCTTTGAGTCACAATCGGGCGTACTGATATGCTTCTTCCAAAAGTCAGATATAGTATTGCATACCGTTTCACTGGCAGTCTCTCCAAAGGAATGACCACCCATGCCGTCACAGACTATTCCCATAAACCGGTTGCTTTCAGGCATATCAATGACATTGAAGGCATCCTCATTGTTATGCCTTCTGCCAGTCTTGCTTATTGTTGCATATCTTATCTCCATATTTTTCTATTTTGGGTTCATGATAAAATAATAGTAAATACATCTTGGCTTTTATGAATCATCACGCTGTCTATTGTTGACATTCCTCAAACTGTTGGCTACATGTTCATGATTGTCTATCCATACACCAACAGTTTGATTATTTTCTCCAACCACGCCAATGGTGCCACGCTCTATACCCTTTTCTACATAGAAGTAGAACACTTCTATACCGTCTTCCGATACATAACGACGAGAGAAACCTACAACATCAAAATCAATCTCCGTAACATTCTCATGCTTCTCCAAGTCATAGATACCCTGTTTGCCACCTTTTGAAACAACAGCAAACTTGGCAATGCTACATGTGTCTATCTGTTCGCATTGTTCCAATAGTACTTGGGTGATAGGCTTTTTGCCAAATGCTTCTTCTGCGTCAATAGTGTCAGCCACTATCACATCTTGGGCAAAGGACAACTGTCCGAAAAAGGCTAAAAATATTGTGATTAAGCCTAACTTGAAGTATTTATTTGTGTTCATGTCTTTTTTATCCCGAATTGGGGTAATACATAATAACCCTTCATTTATGTCACTTGCCCATAAACTGAAACAAGACTTCACTGAAATATTACACAAAAAGCCCCGGACAAAAATCCAGGGCTTTTTGTGTAATATATGGTTACTTTATCATAACTTTCTTTCCATTAATAATATACAAACCATATCCAAGTTTCTCACGAATGTCTTTCACTGAAACACCATGCAATAACATCTTACCATTGATGTCGTATACATCAACATTCTCTACATCACCAAGAATATGAGTGATACCTGTCTCTATTTCAAATGTACCATAAATTGCCACATCATGAGCAGGCATCTCTTCTATAATCTCACTCCAGCCACTGAACTTATAGCCTTCCTTCACAGGCTCTTCTTCAGGAACTATAGCGGTGCCATAATCTACCTCATACTCTTTGTATACCTCACCATCAACATAATAAGTGAGCTTGTAGCTATTGACTGTCCACAGAGCGGTCAACTCCAAGTCCTCTGCTGGCATGGTCTCTGGTATCTCCATATCCCATCCAGCAAAAGTATAACCCTCACGAGTTGGGTCTTCTGGAGCAGTAATAACTGTACCATAGTCTTGAGTGATTGGATCTACTTCGCTACCACCGTCTGTATCAAATGTAATAGTATACTGATTTATATAGAACGAGCCATTAACCTCAACATCATGTGCTGGCATAGTCTCAGGTATCTCGCTCCAACCAGAGAAGGTGTAGCCTGTACGTGTAGGCTCGGCCTCCTTCTCGATTGCCTCACCATACTCTATCTCATAAGACTTGTATTCAGCATTGTCAACCTTATAGATTAACTTGTAGCTATTGGCAGTCCACTGAGCGGTCAACACCAAATCCTCTGCTGGCATGGTCTCAGGTATCTCCATATCCCATCCTGCAAAAGTATAACCCTCACGAGTTGGGTCTGCAGGAGCAGTAATAACCGTACCATAGTCTTGAGTTATTGGATCTACTTCGCTACCACCATCTGTATCAAATGTAATAGTATACTGATTTATATCGAACGAACCATTAACTTCAACATCATGTGCTGGCATAGTCTCTGGTATCTCACTCCAACCAGAGAAAGTATAGCCTGTACGTGTAGGCTCGGCTTCCTTCTCGATTGCCTTACCATACTCTACCTCATAAGACTTGTACTCAACATTGTCAACCTTATAGATTAACTTATAGCTGTTGATAGTCCACTGAGCCGTAAACTCCATATTCTCAGCTGGCATAGTTGCAGGTATCTCCTTATCCCATCCTGCAAAGGTATAACCCTCACGAGTAGGATCTGCTGGAGCAGTAATGGCAGAGCCATAATCTAAAACAATAGGAGCAACTTCGCTACCACCATTCGAGTTGAATGTCAGAGTATAAGTGTTAACTGTAAACGAACCGTTCACTTCAACATCATGTGCTGGCATAGTCTCTGGCAAGCCACTCCAACCGTCGAATGTGTGTCCCTCTTTTGTCGGTGCGTCAATGGCGGTAAGTGTTGTGCCATATTCAACATCGCTTTCTGAAATTACGGATTCGTCTATCATGTATGTCAGTTTGTAGCTGTTGACCGTGTAGCTTCCGCTGATGGTCAGATTGCTTGCAGGCATGGTTGCAGGGTGTTCATCCCAACCAACGAAAGTGTGACCTTCCTTTTCTGGAGTGGTCGGCTCGACAATCTCCGAGCCGTAGGCAACCATCGTCTCGCTTATCACATCTTCACCTATCTTGAATGTCAGTGTATAGGTATTCACTGTGTAAGAACCTGTGACTGTCACATCATGTGCAGGCATCGTCTCTGGCAAGCCACTCCAACCGTCGAATGTGTATCCCTCTTTTGTCGGAGCTTTAATGGCGGTAAGTGGTGCGCCATATTCAACATCGCTTTCTGAAATTACGGTTTCGCCTATCATGTATGTCAGTTTGTAGCTGTTGACCGTGTAGCTTCCGCTGATGGTCAGATTATTTGCAGGCATGGCTGCCGGATGTTCCTCCCAGCCTGCGAAGGTGTGACCTTCTTTTTCTGGAACTGTCGGTTCGACAATCTCTAAGCCATAGGCAACAGTCGTCTCGCTTATCACATCTTCACCTATCTTGAATGTCAGTGTATAAGTATTCACTGTGTAAGAACCTGTGACTGTCACATCATGTGCTGGCATCGTCTCAGGCAAGCCGGTCCATCCATCGAAAGTGTGTCCCTCTTTTGTCGGAGCTTCGATGGCGGTAAGTGTAGCACCATATTCAACATCGCTTTCTGAAATTACGGTTTCGCCTATCATGTAGGTCAACTTATAACTGTTGACCGTGTAACTACCGCTGATGGTCAGATTGCTTGTAGGCATGGTTGCAGGGTGTTCATCCCAACCAGCGAAAGTGTGGCCTTCCTTTTCTGGAGCGGTCGGCTCGACAATCTCCGAGCCGTAGGCAACAGTCATCTCGCTTATCACATCATCGCCTATCTTGAATGTCAGTGTATAAGTATTCACTGTATAAGAACCTGTGACTGTCACATCATGTGCAGGCATCGTCTCTGGCAAGCCACTCCAACCGTCGAATGTGTATCCCGTTTTGTCTGGCCCATCAATAAGCGGCAAAGACTCTCCATAATAAACTTCATCAGACTGCACGATTTCATTGTCAACTACATAGTTCACCTTATATTTGTTTGCAGCATGTAATATAATTGGAGAACTTGGCATTCCCTGCAATCCCTGTGCCTGAAACTCCATAACGTCAACACACTTGGTCAATACATCCGCAGTGTTGTCATACACCTTGAATGTTATCTGCTCTCCGCTATCCTTATTGCTTCTTATACGGAGATAGCCATACTGCACATCGCCCGCAGTCTTCACTTCCATTATGCCACGACATTCATCACCGCAAAACGCGGCAACCGAATATCGAGACATATCATCGACATCCGCTCCATCGACATTCAGGCCGATATACGCTGTCATGTCGTATTGAAAATCGTAAGGATTCAATTCCCAATTGCCGCCGTCAGCCCAGACTGTTGAAGTGAAAGCCAACAAGCTCAGCAATATACTGAATATTCTGTGTTTCATAACATTCTTTGTTTTATGGCATAGCAGATGGCGAAGGACCCTCGCCATCTGCTAATGCTTTGAGTTTTATTATTTAACATAAAGCACTAAAGCAGCCAAAGGAGAATAAGAGAGGTTGGAACGTAAA
>ERZ1023641.297-NODE-297-length-15624-cov-6.296101_pt1 | contig 15624 bp, 15 predicted proteins | sample MGYA00380335_ERZ1023641 | MGnify/ENA primary metagenome ERZ1023641 (study PRJEB33179, sample SAMN07448970) | human gut metagenome | biome: Human-gut; feature: Human associated habitat; material: Faeces | host: Homo sapiens | place: India: Bhopal | collected... | reverse complement strand
TAAATAATCGGCGGTTTGCGGAGGTTATGCTGGCTCCGATGGCTGGTGTAACGGATGCTCCGTTTCGCGCGATGGTGCGGAAATTCGGCGGCGAGCTGCTGTTTTCCGAAATGATTTTGGCGGATTCGCTTGCCCGCGCGCACAAACGCACGACGGAAATGGCGATGCCCGACGAAGCGGACGCGCCGATTGCGATTCAGCTGGAGGGGCGGAATCCCGACACAATGGCGGCGGCGGCGCGAATCGCCGAACGGCATGCGGCGTTCATTGATTTGAATATGGGCTGTCCCGTCAATAAAATCGCCAAAGCGGGCGGCGGATCGGGATTGATGCGGGACGAGGAGCTTGCCGAAAAAATCGTGCGCGCCGTCGTCGACGCGGTCAAAGTGCCCGTGACGGTCAAGTTCCGCTTGGGCTGGGACGAAGAATCGAAAAACTTTGCCGATTTCGGCAAGCGCATGGAGCAGGCGGGGGCGTCCGCAGTGATTTTGCACGCCCGCACGCGCGAACAGCAATACGGCGGCAAAGCGGACTGGAGCGCGTTCGGTGAACTGAAGCGCGCCGTTTCCGTTCCCGTCGTGGCGAACGGCGACATCAAAACCAAGGCGGACGCGGACTTTGTCAAGTCGGAATACGGCGCGGACGCGGTGATGATAGGGCGGCAGGCTTTGGGCAGACCTTGGGTTTTGGCAGAGGTGTCGGGGCGCGCCGTCGTTCGTCCGCCCGTGGTCGAAACGGTGCTGGAGCATTTGGAGCTGATGCAAAAATATTACGGCGCAAAGGCGATTTTTATCGCGCGGAAGCATATTGCTTGGTATTCTGTGGGCATGAACGGCGGGGCGGCTTTTCGGGCTTTGGTCAATCAAGCGACCGACGCCGAATCGGTCAAAACGCTGATAAGGGATTTTTTCGGAGGGGCGAATGGCGGATAAAAACGAAGGCTTGGGCGCGGCGGTCGAAAGATACATGCGCCGCTTTTACGCCGACAGCGACGAAGAAATCTGTCCCGTCGGAGTGTATGATTTTGTTATGGGCGAAGTCGAACGCCGTCTGATTGCCGCAACGCTGGATTACGCCAAGGGCAACCGTTTGAAGACGGCAAGAATTTTGGGTATCAACCGCAATACTTTGCTGCGGAAAATGCGGGATTTCGGTTTGGACGCGAAAAGGGACGGGAAATGAAAGTCATTGTTTGCGGCGCGGGGCGCGTCGGATCGACAATCGCGCGCTATTTGGCGCAGGACGACAACGAAGTCGTGGTGATTGACACGAACGCCGACCGTTTGGCGGATTTGGAAACGTCGCTGGATATTCAGACCATTACGGGATTTTCGTCTTATCCGTCCGTGCTGGAGCGCGCAAACGCCGCCGACGCCGATATGCTGGTCGCCGTTACCGCGTCGGACGAAGTGAATCTGGTGGCGTGTCAAGCGGCGAACTCGTTATTCAAAGTGCCGATGAAAATCGCGCGTCTGCGGTCAAAGGAATACACCAATCCGAAATGGCGCGATTTGTATACGCACGACGCTTTGCCGATTGACGTCGTCATTTCCCCCGAAGCCGAAATCGCGCGGGCGATACGCCGCAACATTTCGTTCCCCGGCGCGTTCGACGTGCTGACTTTGGCGGGGGACAAGGTGTATTTGCTGGGCATGCATTGCGACGAAACGTGTCCGCTGATAAACACGCCCTTGCGTCAGCTGACGGCTTTGTTCCCCGACATCAACGCGGTGATTACGGGCATCGTTCATGAAAACAAGCTGATTGTTGCGGACAGCGACACCCGCATTGCCGCGGGCGACGACGTTTACATCTTTGTCGCCGCCGAAAACGTCAAACGGATTTTGTCTTTGTTCGGGCGCGATCAGCAAAGGGCGAAAAGCGCGCTGATTTTGGGCGGCAGCGAAGTGGGGCTGTCTTTGGCGAAATACTTGGAGCGCAGCGGACGGATGCGCGTGACTTTAATCGAACCCGACGAAGAACGCGCCAAGCTGCTGGCGGAAACGCTGTCGCAAACAACCGTGATTCAAGGCGACTTTTTGGACACCGTCGTGTTGGAGGAAGCCGACATCGACATCGTCGAAACGGTCATCGCGGTCAGCGGCAATGACGAAAACAACATTCTGGCAAGCTTGACCGCCAAAAAATACGGGGCGGAGCAAACCGTCGCCGTGATTGAAAAAACGCTGTATTCGCAAATGGTAACCGATTTGGGAATTGACGTTGTCATTGATCCCAAGGATATTATGGTGTCGTCCATTTTACAGCATATCCGCAGGGGGAAGATTTACGCCGCGTATTCCGTGCGGTCGGGGTTGTGCGAAGTGCTGGAAGCCGACGTGTTCGATTCGTTTGAATACTTGGGGGCGGCTTTGCGCGACGTGCGTCTGCCCGCGGGCGTGATTATCGGGGCTTTGGTCAGAAACGGCGTGTCTTTGCCGTTGCGCGGGGACACCGTGATTGAAAAGAACGACCGTCTGTTGCTGTTCGCCGATGCGGATTCCGTCAAGCAGGTCGAAAAAATGTTTACCGTGGGGTTGGAGTTCTTTTGATGAAAAAAACAAACTATCCGTTTCCCGATTTGATTTTGTTCGATTGGGACAATACGCTGATGGACACGACGCCCGCTTTGTATCAGGCGTTTTGCGTTTTGTGCGAAAAATACGGTATTCCGAAGTGTTCGATGGAGGAATACCGCGCCCGCACGGGCATGTCTTTGCGCGAAACGTTCCCCGCTTTGTTCGGCGACAAGTGGGAGGACGCGAAAAAAGTTTATCTGGATGCGTATATGGAAAGGCATTTGGAGCTTTTAACGCCGTTTGCTGACGCCGAAAAAGTGGTCGCTTATGCCGCGAAAATCGCCAAAGTCGGCGTTGTCAGCAACAAAACGTCGGCGATTTTGCATGACGAAATCGACTGGTTGGGGTGGAACAAATACTTGTCCGCCGTCGTCGGCGCGGGCGATGCGCCCAAAGACAAGCCCGCCGCCGAACCCGCTTTGCTGGCGATGCACCAAGCGGGGGTGGAATACGGTCGTCCCGTGTGGTTTGTCGGCGACGGCGACGCCGATATTTTGTGCGCGGTAAACGCCGATTGCTTTCCCGTGCGCGTGGCGGACGAAAACAAGGACGGCGCGGCGGTTTTAACGGTTAAAAATTGTTCGGAACTGCTTTTGACGCTTTACTCTTTGACCGAAACGGAATAAAAAACAACAAACAATAAACAGGAGATTGAAGCCCATGACGGATAAAACGCAAAGCGTTCAAGATATGTTTTTGAACACAATCAGAAAAGAAAAAATGCCCGTCACCGTTTATTTGATGTGCGGTGTGAAATTGCAGGGAATCATCACTTGGTTCGATAATTTTTCGATGCTGTTGCGCCGCGACGGACACACTCAGCTGGTATACAAGCACGCCGTTTCGACGATTATGCCGTCCGAACCCCTTCAGCTGTTTGACGGCGAAGCGGACGACGCGGACAAGGAATAAGCTTTGTTTGAAAAAGCGCTGGTTCTGCACACCGTTTTGAAAAACGACGCCGCGGCGGGACGTTCGGTCGAAGCGGGGCTGGAGGAAATCAAAAATCTGACGGCGGCGATAGATTTGGATATTGTTGCCGCCGAAACGGTTGTTTTGCCGCGTATCAACGCGTCGACCTACATCGGGCGCGGCGCGGCGGAACGGATTAAAGATCTGGTGCGGGAAAACGAAATCGTGTTGGCGGTCGTCAACACGCAGCTGTCGCCGATTCAGCAAAGGAACCTTGAAAAGCTGTGGAACTGCAAAGTCATCGACCGCACGGCTTTGATTTTGGAAATCTTCGGCGAACGCGCCCGTACCAAAGAAGGCGTGCTTCAGGTCGAACTGGCGCATTTGAGCTATCAGCGCTCCCGATTGGTGCGCGGCTGGACGCACTTGGAACGCCAAAGGGGCGGACGCGGATTTCTGGGCGGACCGGGGGAAACGCAAATCGAGCTTGACCGCCGCGTGATTACCGACAATATCGTCAAGCTTAAACGCGAATTGGACGAAGTCAAGCGCACCCGCCAGCTTCACCGCGCCGCGCGCCGCCGCGTGCCGTTCCCGATTGTGGCTTTTGTCGGCTATACGAACGCGGGAAAATCGACGCTGTTCAACAAGCTGACCCATGCCGACGTGTTCGCCAAAGACATGCTGTTCGCGACCCTTGACCCGACTATGCGGCAAATCAAATTGCCGTCGGGGCGGCAGATTATTCTGTCGGACACGGTGGGCTTTATTTCCGATTTGCCGACGGAGCTGGTCGCCGCTTTCCGCGCGACGCTGGAGGAAGTGCTGGAAGCCGATTTGATTGTTCACGTCCGCGATATCTCCCATCCCGATACCGGAGCGCAAAAACAGGACGTCGAAAACGTGCTGAAAGCGTTGGGCATTGCGGAACAGGTTGACAGGGGATTGTTTGAAGTGCTGAACAAAACCGATTTGCTGAACGGCGAAGAACGGCAGGCTTTGACCCAATCCAGCACCCGACAGGCGAAGCGGTTTCCCGTGTCGGCTTTGACGGGCGACGGAATCGACGCTTTGTTGAAAGCGATTGACGAAGCTTTGGCGGTTGACAGAACCGAATATGTTTTGCGCGTTCCCGCTTCCGACGGGGCGGCTTTGGCGTATTTGTACCGCGCTGGCGAAGTCGTCAGCCGTTCGGACGACGAACAAGAATCCGTGCTTCGCGTCCGATTGGGGGCGGTCGAATTTTCAAAAACTCAAAAAGCGTATCCGCAGGTGAAATATGAAAAATCCGAACCTTGACGAAATAGCCGATATTATTGCGAACGTGGCTGAAACCGAAGTCATGCCGCGGTTCAGGAATCTGTCCGTCAGCGATATTGCGACCAAAACGTCTGCGGACGATTTGGTGACGACGGCGGATACGGAAACCGAAAAGGCTTTGACGGCGCGGCTGACGGAGGCTTTGCCCGATTCTTTGGTGGTGGGCGAGGAAGCATGCTTCCAAAACCCCGAAGTCGTCGACTATCTGAAGCAGGACAAGCCCGTTTGGGTTATCGACCCCGTTGACGGCACGATGAACTTTTCCTACGGCAGAAGCGAATTCGGCATGGTCGTCGCTTTGGTGAGCAAAGGCGAAACCGTCGCGGGCTGGCTCTACAATCCCGTGATGAAAGCGATGATTTACGGCGAAAAGGGTGCGGGCGCGTGGCTGAGGGGCAAAAAGAGGCTGTCCGTGTCCAATCCGCAGGAATTGACCAAAATGCACGGCGTCGTCGGGCGGCGCGTGGCGTTTCGCGATCCGAACCTGAACCAACCCGTTTGGTGGGGCGCGGCAAGCTTCGGCTATATGATGATTACGACGGGCGAGGCGGACTATTCCGCTTACCGCACCAAAGTCATCAAACCGTGGGATCACGCCGCGGGCGTTATGCTTCATCACGAAGCGGGCGGTTATTCCGCTTATACGGACGGTTCGGCGTATGCGCCCGTAATGGGGGCGAACAGCTTGATTTCCGCCCCGAACAGGGATATTTGGGAATATCTGGCGCGCAATATCTGCGCCCCCGCTAAAACAAGTCTTTAAAGCGGATTGACGGATAAGACGGCGTCCACGGACGATATTCGCCGCCGATGTGTTCCGTGCGGATTTTGCCGTTTTCGACGTATACGAACAGCGCGCCCGATTCGGGCAGACGGAACGCCTGTTCGCATCCGTTTTTGACAAACAGGAAATCAATCGTGCCGCACGCCTGTTTCGCCGCTGTTTTCGTGCGCGCAAAGGCAAGCAAAACGCCGTTTTTTTCATACAGGCAAAGCGAACAATCCGTTTGCGTGAAATCGGTTGTTCCCGCGGACGAAAGCCAGCTTGACCGTGTGAATTTGTCGCCTTTGGTAAAGCTTAAAATCCCGTCGGGGCGGCGGAACGCGGCAAGGCTTTGCGTCATCATCACATCGGGCTTGGAGGTCAAAAACGGCGTTGCAAAAGCGAAACAAAACGGGATAAAGCCAAGAAAACGGACTTTTCCGCGCCACAAGCACACCCACAGCCCGCCGAACACGGCGCACATCAGCCCGTAAAACGGCATAGCGGGGACGAGTGTGACGCTGTGCGGCAGGTTTGACGTGAATTCGGCGGCGCGGTTGATGACTTCTATGCCGATTCCCGCCAGCTTCCAAAGCGGCGCGTCCATTCCGAACGGCATCAGCATAACGGCGGCGAACAGGCTCGGCATCACCCAAGCCGCCGCAAAAGTCGTTGTCAGCAGGTTGCCCAGCAAAGTGTAATTCGCAATCCTTTTAAAGTGATACGCGGCAAAAGGCGCGGTGGCGATTCCCGCTGTCAGCGACGTCAATAAAATCCCTAAAGCAAACGCCAGCAAATACAGCAAAACGCTTTCGCTTTGTTCCAATCGGCGGACGGCTTTGTCAATGCCCGCTTCGTAAGCGCAAATCAGGGCAAGAACGGCGGCGAACGACAGCTGAAAACTGACGGACAGCAGGGATTCGGGCGTAAACAGCAAAATCAAAAACGCCGCCCAGCAGACGTTGGCAAGGGACAGCGCGCGGCGGTCGAAAAACACCGCTCCCAGCGCAAACGACAGCATGATAAAAGCGCGAATGCCCGAAATCGGCGCGCCCGCCAGCTTTAAATAGCAAAACGTCGCCGCCAAAGCGCAAAAAGCGGCGATTTTCTTGGTGCTGAATTTCAGCGAAACCGTAACGGACAGGGCAAGCAGACTGCGAACCAGAAAAAACACGAACCCCGCAATCAGCGTCATATGCAGTCCCGACACCGCCAAAATGTGCGCTATTCCCGCGTTTCTGTACGCGTCGGCAAGGGCGGGATTGATTTCTTTGCTTTCGCCCGTGACCAACGCTTTGGCGATGTGCGCCGTGCGCGGGGGCAAAACGGCATCAATCCGTTTTGCGATTTTGCGGCGAAGCGACGTTTCGGTTGATTTTTCAACGACTTTGACTGGCGAACGCGCAGCCCCCGTGCCGCCGATTCTTTCAAAGTACAGCGTGCGGGCGGAATCATAACCGCTTTTGTCGACTTTGACGCGGGGCGGCGACGGCAGGGCTTTGACCTCGATTTTATCGCCGATGTCGGGCAGCGGCGATTCGGGAAGCAGGTTCAGGCGCATCTTTTCGGGCGTTCGCCAATCCCGCTTGCCGTCGAAAGCCAAATCTTTCACCACCAGCCGCGCTTTGAAATCGGGCAGGCGGACGACTTGGTCGACCGTTCCCGAAACAAGCGTTGTCTTCATGCGCGATTTCAGGCTTTCGCGGCTGAGCGCGATTGTGCGGGTCTGCGCGGCAAAAAAGCCCGATACAAACAGTAAAACAAACAAGGCAACTATTCGCGCTTCGGGGCTTTTGCGGCAATCCCATTGAAAAAACGCCGCAAACAAAAGGGCAAAGCAGGTGTAGAGATAAAACGGTTCGACCTTCAATCCGAAATAAACGCCTGCTCCCGCCGCGAACGCGACAGGCATCCAGAACACAAGCCTGTTCGCTTGGGCGGCGAAAAAATCCGTTGCAATGAAACGCAGAGCGTAAAACGTTTGCATTTACAAATACTTTCAAAGGCGTTATAACTAAACCAGTTTACTGGTTTTACATTGGCGGGGAAAGGGATATTTTAATGCCTTTTTTGATGATTAAGACAAATATCGACATCGAAAAAACGTCGGCGAACGCTTTACTGAATTATGCGTCCAAAGTCGTTGCGGAAACGGTCGGAAAGCCCGAAAGCTATGTCATGGTCAACGTTTGCGGCAACGAACATCTGATTTTCGGGGCGAAAACAACGCCGTGCGTGTATATGGAAATGAAAAGCGTCGGTTTGTCGCAATCCCAAATCCCCGAACTGTCCCGCGTCTTGACCCAAATGGTCGAGGACAAGCTGAAAGTGCCCGCCAACCGCATTTACATCGAATTTTCTTCCGTTCCCGGAAATATGTGGGGATACGCGGGTTCAACCTTTTAAGGGGAAAACAATGAAGCGTCTGCTGATTTTGATAATGACCGCTGTTTTTTTGTCGGGATGCTCCGCGCATCAAATCGATGCCCGCCGCGGCGGAATTATCGAAGATGAAGACGACGTTTTGCGCCGTAGTGTCGATTATCTGACTTACTTGAAGCTGAAAAAAGGCGCGGGTCCTCTTGACCAAGACTATATTCTGCTCAGCTACCGCCTGATTGGCGACATGGTGCGCAGCGATTTGTTCGCGAACAAGGAAAACCGTGTGAAAATCGCTTTGCGCGACGTGCTGAACTTCAATCCGACGGCGGATGTCCGTCCCGCCATTATTCACGAAGCCGTTGAACACGAATTGATGAACACGCGCGCTTTGTGGGTAACGGACGGAACGCAGGCGTATGATTACGTTTTGGATGTCGAATTAAGCGAAATCGACATCAAAAACGACGACGCGGCGGAAAAAAAGGCTTTGGGCGCAATGCTGGTTTTGTTTGATTTGCAGGGCAACCAAGCCGGCGAATGGTTCGGCATTTTGAAACGCGACAAAGGCGGAATCAGTTGGTTTTGATTCCGTAATCGAAATCAAACCCGTCGTCCGAAAGGTCGGCGTACCCGTCCGCAATGCTTCGTAGTATCATCAATACTCCGATTAAAGCCGCGGCGGCGCAAAAGTACAGCGCGCCGTTGCCGAAGATTCCCCACAGCATCAGCATTACACTCAAAGCTCCAGTCAATCCGAACAGCACGCCGCGTCTGGCTTGAGCGGCGGCGTCTTCCAATTCGGCATCAAAATCGGGTGAAACGGTATTCATTGAAAAAACTCCTTGCAGCTTTTTCAATCATAACGCTTTTCAGCCGTTTGAAAATCGCGACTTTAGGCGAGTTTCAGACGCACCGTCCGTTCTTAAGCGTTTTTCCGTTTTTACAGCTCAGGCACGTTTTCGCATCCGAACAGGTTTCACAGTCGCTTAACGCCCCCGCGCATTTGCGGCACAGCGTTCCCGACAGATAGTATTCGCTGCTTGAACACGCCAAACAGGTTTGCGCATCGGAACATTTCCCGCATCCCGGCGGACAGTTGCGGCAAGTGCTGCCCGACAAATACTTGCCGTCGGGGCAATCAATGGCGGCGCACGTTCCTTCGTACAATTCGTACCCCGTATCGCACACGTCGCACGAATCGGGCGTGGAGCAGGCTTTGCAGCCGTCGGGACATTTTTCGGGAACGCATTTTTCCCCACGCAAATCGTATCCCGCCGCGCAGCCGAAACAGCTGTTCGCGTCGCAAGCCGTGCAATGTTCAATCGTGCAAGGGCGGCATTCGCCCGTTGCGTCGTCTTTGAATGTGCCGCGTTCGCAGACGCGCAAAACGCAGGCGCGCCGTTCGGCATCAAAGAAATAGCCTTTTTTGCATTGCAGACAGCTGTCACCGTTTGCACATTGTTCGCAATCGGGCAGGCAGGAAACGCAGAAATTGCCTTTCAAATAGGTGCGCGGCTCACAGGCAATCGCTTTGCACTGCGTCCCGACGGGTTCAAAGCCGACATTGCAAGCCAGACAGCTGTCGGGCGAAGTGCATTGAGAACAGCCCGCGGGACAAGGCAGACAATCGTTGCCGCTTAAATATTTTCCCGATTGACAGACAATAGGGGCGCATTTCCCGTCTTTCAGCTGAAATCCCGTTTGACACTTTGTGCAGACCGATCCGGAACAAGCCGTGCATTTGTCGTCTTTGGTCGCCGCCGGACAAGCCGCGCATTCGCCGTTCAGGACGCCGAAGCCTTCTTCGCATGCCGTACAATCGGTTGAGGACGTGCAAGCGGTGCAATGCGGTATTATGAAACACGAAGAACACAAATTTTCATCCGCGTACTGACCTGCGGCACATTCAATCGGAACGCACTCGGAATTGGTTTTTTGACTGTTGACGCACTTCATTTTATCGGGACAATCGGCGGATTGAGTGCAAGTGACGCATTGTCCGTTTCCGTTGGCTTTCATGGAATCGCATCCGCAGGTTTCGCCTGACGGGCAAGGTTCGCATCCGCCGAGACCGTCGGGTTTGTACGCGGGCGGACAGTTGCAGCGTTCCGTCTTTCGACACGCTTTACATTCGCGCCGTCCGCCGACAAAAGTGCATTTGTTGCCGTCGTAGCAAGACGAATCCGAACAGCCGCAGTAAGAGGAATGTCCCTTGTCCTCGACAAAGCAAACTGGTGTTGTGCCGGCGCATTTTTCCCCGTCGGAGTTTATCGAATCCAGACAAAGCTCAATGCAGATTTGATTTTTGCACACTTGTTCGGGGGCGCAGTCCGTATCGGCGCGGCATCCGCTGACGCAGCGGCTTGACGCCGTGTCGCAGTATTCGCCGAATTGGCAGTCGTCGTTTGTTTTACAGGCGGGCTTTTCAACAGAGGAAGGGGCGGCGGTTGCCTGCGGAGCTTTTTCTTCGTCCTCGTAATCGAAAATCAGCTCGGCGGCGCGAAGCGGACAACAAAACAGCAATAATCCGAAAAACAAAGTTTTTATCATCGGTTACCCCTCCAACCGTTGTTCAAAAGCGAAAAGTTCTTTTGTCAAAACCGCCAATTCTTCCGCGGAATCGGCTTCGCAAGCCCCCAGCAAAGCGGGCATCGTGTTTGATGCGCGCAACAGCCACCACGCGCCCGACGGCTTGAATACCTTGATGCCGTCCGTATCGTCGAACGGGATGCCGTCTTGGACCAAAAGCCGTTTCGCCCGTTCGATTTTGGAAAACTTGACCGAATCGGGGCAGGGAAACTTGATTTCTGGCGACAGGTTCGTTTCGGGAATCGCGTCCAATCGGGCTTGAAAGCCGCCTTGCTCCGCTATCGACAGCAGCCGCAACGCCGCATACAAAGCGTCGTCGTAGCCGTAATACGAATCGGCAAAGCAGATGTGTCCGCTTTTTTCACCTCCCAGCGGCGCGTTCTTTTCAATCATCTGTTGCTTGATGAAAGAATGTCCCGTTTTGGTGATGACGGGGTTTCCGCCCAAGCGTTTGATTTCGCGTGCGAAAGTTTTGCCGCATTTGACATCGGCGACTATGTTCGCCCCCGTTTGATGCGCCAAAATCGGTTCGGCGAATACGGGCAGCAGCGAATCCGTATAAACGAAATTTCCGCGCGAATCAAAGACGCCCAGCCTGTCCGAATCGCCGTCGAAAACCAGTCCCAAGTCGGCGTGATTTTCCAAAACGGCTTCCCGAAGCCCCTTTAATTCGGCGGGATCGGACGCATCCGGAGTGTGTGCGGGAAAGTTCCCGTCAACAACGGCGTTTAACAAAATATGTCGTCCGTTCAACGATTTGACCAGTTCGGGAACAATCGTTGCCGCCGTGCCGCTGCCGCAGTCCCAGACGACGGTCAACGGCTGTCGTCCGCCGTGATACGCGGTCAAAAGCTTTTGAATGTAAAGCGGTTTTATGTCTTGCGCTGTTTGTTCGCCTGCGCCCGAAGCAAAATCGGCGGCGGCAATCCGCGCGCCCAAAGCTTGAATGTCCGTGCCGCAAAACAGCCGTCCGTTCAGCACGAACTTGAATCCGTTGTATTCTTTGGGATTGTGCGACGCGGTTACCATGACGCCGCAATCGGTTTGTCCCGTGCGCGCCGCAAAATAAAGCGCGGGAGTCGGACAAACGCCGATGTCGATAACGGTCAGACCGCAGCTTGCCAACCCGTCCGTCAAAGAACGCCGCAGCGAATCGGACGAAAGACGCCCGTCGCGCGCGACATAAACTTTACTTTTGCGCGATTCAACCAAAACCGTGCCGAAAGCTTTGCCGATTGCAAGGGCGTCCCCGTTTGTCAACGTCCGCCCCGCAACGCCGCGGATGTCTGCGGCGCGCAGGATGGAGCAATCAAAAGTATCAGGTGATAACATCGGGTTTCTTGCGACCCGTTTTGGCTTTGACACCGGAAATCGTTTCGGCGATTTCAATCAAATCCGCCAAAGCGACCTGCGGATCCAAGTCGTGCTTGGCGACGTTGGGTTCGTATTTTTCGATGTAAACGCGAACGGTCGCCCCTTGCGTTCCCGTGCCAGACAGACGGAACACGATGCGGGATCCGTCCTTGAACAACACGCGGACGCCCTGATTTTTGCTGACGCTTTTGTCAACGGGATCGACGTAGGTGAAGTTATCGAACGTTTCGACTTCGTAGTCGCCGTAGAACTTGCCGACTTCCGATTCGGCGCGGGCGGTCATGTCGTCCATCATCGCTTTGGCGACGGCGCCGTCGACGCCTTCGTAGTCGTGGCGGGAATAATAGTTTCTGCCGTATTTCTTCCAATGGGCTTTGACGATTTCTTCGACCGACATATTCGTCGCGGCAATAATGTTCAGCCAGTACAGAACAGCCCACAAGCCGTCCTTTTCACGGACGTGGTTCGATCCCGTGCCAAAGCTTTCCTCGCCGCAAATGGTCGCTTTGTTCGCGTCCAGCAGGTTGCCGAAGAATTTCCAGCCCGTCGGGGTTTCGTAACAGCTCATCCCCATGCCGCGCGCGACACGGTCGACCGCCTGCGACGTCGGCATCGAACGGGCGACACCCGTCAAGCCGCGGTCATAGCCCGGCGCGTTCCAGAAGTTCGCCACAATCACCGCCAAGCTGTCGCTGGGGTTGACGTAGAACTTGTGTCCCAAAATCATATTGCGGTCGCCGTCGCCGTCGGAAGCCGCCCCGAAATCGGGACCGTTGTCCGAAAACATTTCTTCGACCAAAGTATGGGCGTACACCAGATTCGGATCGGGGTGCAGACCGCCGAAGTCTTCTTTGGGAACCGCGTTGACGACCGTTCCTTCGGGGGCTTTCAAAACGCCTTCCAGAATGTATTTGGCGTAAGGACCCGTGACGGCGTTCATCGCGTCGTAGCGCATTTTGAACTTGCCGATTTGGAACAGGCGTTTAATCAAGTCGAAATCGAACAGTTTCGCCATCATTTCCGCATAATCGGCGACGGGGTCGATGATTTTGATTTTGGTTTCGCCCAAAATCTTTTCACCGACGGTGTCCAAATCGACGTCGGGCGTGTCCGCGATGACGTAGTTTTCGATTTTCTGCGAATTGGCGTAAATCGCTTCGGTTACTTTTTCGGGAGCGGGACCGCCGTTCGAGATGTTGTATTTGATGCCGAAATCCGCGTTCGGACCGCCGGGGTTGTGGCTGGCGGACAAAATCAAGCCGCCGAACGCCTGATATTTGCGGATGATGCAGGATGTCGCGGGGGTGGACAGCAATCCTCCCTTGCCAATCATCAGTTCGCCGAATCCGTTGGCGACCGCCATTTTGATAATGGTTTGAATGGCTTTGCGGTTAAAGTAGCGTCCGTCGCCGCCGACCACCAGCGTTTTGCCGTGGAAGTCTTCCAAGCTGTTGAAAACGGATTGAACAAAGTTTTCCAAATAGCGGGGCTGTTCAAAAACGGTAACTTTTTTGCGCAGACCCGAAGTTCCCGGACGTTGACCTTCGAAAGGAGTTGTCGGGACGATTTTAATATTCATTTTGCCTCCAGAAAAAAAGGGAACCAAAAAACAAAATACGTTTTGTTACAGAATGTTGGATTCCTGTCCGTCTGTCAAGGAATCGTTTCCCGTCAATCCGTTTTTTCACCGATGGCGTGCAAAATATTGCGCAACTCCTGCCGTGCCGCCAGCGTGTTCGCCGTCAGTTTCAGCTGGGATTTGCCGCCGCCCAAATCCAGCAAAGTCAGCCCTTTCAGGAACAGTTCGCGAAAAATGATTCGTTCGCCCAATCCGCCGAGAGGGGTGAAGTTGATGCGTTTGCCCAAAGCGGTCAGCAATTTCCAAATCACTTTTTCGTTGCGCGTCGAAACGTGCATGGTGCGGTTTCTGACGACAAACCATTTGGTTTGCGGGCGTTTTTGCGCCGCGCGTTTTTGCCGCGCCTGCCACACCGTTTGGGCGTAGTGTCCGGGGGCTTTGACGGTCAAAGATTCGGCGTCGACTTTTGCCAAAACGTCCAAATCAATCAAGCTATCGTTAATCGGGGTTATCAAAACGTCCGCCGCCGAATGAGCCAAACGGAACAGCGCGCTGTCCGCCCCCGCCGTGTCGATGACGACGACGTCGTTTTCGTTTTTAAGTTTTTCGACCTGATACAAAAAAGCGACTTCGTCCTCTTTGCGTTCGGATTCGGTCGGAAATTCGCGGACGCTGACGGTCAGGTGTTCGGGCAGTCCCAACGCAAGCCCGTGTTTTTCACCGTAATCGGCGCGGTTTTCGATATAGTGCGTCAGCGTGCCTTGTCTGCCGTCCAAATCAATGGACGCGACGCGTTTGCCTTGGCGTAAAAACCATACAATCAAGTGCATTGCCAGCGTGGATTTGCCGGTGCCGCCTTTTTCGTTTCCGATAACGATGACTTTGCCTGCGGGCATAAAGGGAATCCTTTGATTTATTGATTTTTCCCAGATTACGACGATTCCGGCGGAAATTTCAAGAACTAAAAATGTTTGACAAAAACAGATTGATTTTGTCAATAAAAAGGGGTAGTTTATTAAAGGATAGAAAATTGCAGGAGTATGCCATGCTGACCGATTTTTTCAAAAAAGATGCAACTTCTTATCCGTCGGGCGGTAAATCGCTGGGGGATAAATCGCGTTGCGGCGTGTACGACCGCGCTTTGGCAAAAGCGGGAATGCTTGTTTGTTCGGTCGCGATGGCGGCGTCTTTAACGGGGTGCGCTTTCGGTTTGTCGCGCGAAGAAATCGATGCGATGAAGGCAAAAGTTCCCGAAAAACAGAAAAAAGAACTGGTTGCCAAATGCGACAGCATCCTGCTGGCGAAAATGGACAGCTGTTATTTGGCGGGCGGCGGAAAAGCCCCCGATACCAAACAGGCAATCGGTGTCGGTATTATCGTCCCCGTGGTTTCGGAAAAGGGGGATGCCGTTTCCAACGCCGTTTTGAACGGATACCATGCCGCACGGGCGGAAATTACGGATGCTTTGCCTTCGCGGGACAAACGCACGGGGGCGGATTACGTCGTATTGGATTATATGAACGAATGTTCCGCGCAAGCCGTTCGGACTAAAACAGACTACGAACCGTGCATGACCACCGAAGGAATGGAAATGAAGCTGACGGAAACAAAGCTGGGCAGACCCGAGTTTTATCAAACCGTTGCGTCGCGCGTCAAAGCCCGTCAAGCCGAACGGGCGGCTTTTCAAACAAAAATCGTTCAAAACGGACGTTAAAAGGCAGCGGGATGGCGGATAAAAAAACGGACCACAAAATCACCCTTTATATCGATACGCCGACGCCGATGTTACGATCGGGGCTGTCGGCGACCGCCATCAGCGGTCATGTGTTCGTCGGATTGTCGAACGGTGATAAGGAAGAACGCTGGGGGTATTCCCATACGGATTATTCCGCCAACAAACTAAAGATGCTGATCAACGTCATTCGCGGGTCAAAAGGCGCGATGGAACCCGAAGACGCCAATTCCCCGTATCACGAAGCAATCGTTTGGAACGTGACCGAAGAACAGTACAACGCGGCGCGGGCAAAAATCGCCGAACACCGCAAAAATCCCGGAACGTACAAACTTTTTGAGAAAAATTGCTCGGTTGTCGCGACCTCCGTTTTGCAGGCGGCGGGAATTAAGGA
>ERZ1023641.295-NODE-295-length-15702-cov-42.645236_pt1 | contig 15702 bp, 18 predicted proteins | sample MGYA00380335_ERZ1023641 | MGnify/ENA primary metagenome ERZ1023641 (study PRJEB33179, sample SAMN07448970) | human gut metagenome | biome: Human-gut; feature: Human associated habitat; material: Faeces | host: Homo sapiens | place: India: Bhopal | collected... | reverse complement strand
CAAAATAGATAGTACGAAACAATTCGCTCATGGCTTCAAATATAACAACATTAGTAGAAAAAGCAAAACAAGGTGACGCTGACGCTTTCAGCACATTATACCAAATGTATTATCCTAAGATGAAAGGGATATGCATCAATATTCTTAGAGAGGACAAAGCTGTCGTTGACGACCTTGTCCAAGATGCTTTTATACTTGCGTTTGTTTCATTAAAAGACTTGAAGAATACTCATAGGTTTAGTCAATGGCTTACAAGTATCACCACTAACCTTGTATTGAAATATCAGGAGCAAGGTAAGAGATACGATTTCATTTCCTTGTCTGATGTAGAGGAAGAATTTAGTTTCGTATTGGAAGATGTCAACACTTCCAAGCAATCAATTCCGTATGAGGAAATTATGTCTGCAATAGACAGTTTGCCTGAAGGGTATAAGAAAATATTCAACATGTCTGTTTTGGATGGCTTGTCCCATCAAGAAATCAGCGAATTACTTGATATTGCTCCACATAGTTCTTCCTCGCAATTGTCAAGGGCAAAGGCAATGTTGCGAAACAGATTGTCCCCAAGAGCTATGCTTATCATCGTATTGGCGTTGATAGTCATCCCTGTATATAGGTATTTTACAGCAAAGAAGAAACTCGTTTCTGAAAATGATGTAAATATAGTTCGAACTCGAAAACCTAATGAAGGCATTACACCTATACAAAAGAAGCCTAATGTTTCTGTTATTAGAGCGCAAAACGCTATTTTGTGCTCTAATTATCGAAGTGTTCAACAGAGAAAGAACACGGTGATAACTGGTGGTGATTCTATTAAGGCAGGTCAAAATGTCATAGTCGAAATATCCGATTCTTTGCAGGATAACCAACATATTTCGGCTGATAACAAGCGAGATAGTATCATCACAAAAGATACTGTCTATACACCTATTCCAAACGAGGAAAGATGGATTGCGGATGATACAAGGACGTACAAGAAAAGTAAATGGCAGTTGCTTGCAGCAGGTTCTTTGGGTACTACTCTTGCGCAAAATGTTTATAAGATTATAACAAGTAGCGGTGATGATATTACGAGTGAACAACCTTCAAAAAAGAGTTTTACTACATGGGAAGAGTATTCTGAATATCTACATCGCTTAACTCCAACTGACCTAACGGCGGAAAATATTGCAATGATGGATATTGCCGATAACAACAATGGCAAAATTGAAGAGGCAGAACATCATGACAAACCTATAATATTAGGATTGGCTGTGAACAAGAGCATAGGAAAGCATTGGAGCTTAGAAACAGGACTCCAATACTCTTACTTGAAGTCATATTTTACTTTGGGTACTGGCAATTACCGTGTTGACAAGGAACAAAAATTGCATTATATCGGTATCCCTGTCAAGCTCTCGTACCAATTCATGGCGTACAAGAAACTGTCGGCTTACGGTTCTGCAGGAGCAAGTATTCATATACCATTGTCTGGAAAGACATATGCAGACTATGTAGTAGGAGGAAACTCTGGCTATACAACGGATTGGAAGACAACACCTTCTATACAGTGGACTGTAAACACTAATATCGGAATACAATATCAATTTGCACCAAAGTTGACATTGTTTGTTGAGCCAACGCTGAATTGGTACATTCCGAATGGAAGCGAAGTCAAGAATACTTGGACAGAACGTCCATTTACATTGACTGTGCCTTTCGGTATTAGGCTCTCTTGGTAAGAAAGTCTCAAATTGCATGCAGTCTTTATGACTGATCTGTATCTATATATACAGAAAAGTCAAAAAATAAGATACATGCAAAAAAGACATACAGACAGGAAGATGTATTTCCGTGACTTGGAGATAACATCTAAGGAGTTTTACATCAGCTACTTGTCAGATTTTACGGAACTGACACCAAAGAGTAGAATCTTGGAGGTAGGCTGTGGTGAAGGAGGAAACTTAGTTCCCTTTGCACAGTTGGGCTGCAAAGTGACAGGTATAGATATTGCCGAGTGCAGAATTAAAGATGCCAAAGCATACTTTTCCGAAATCAGCAATCATGCTACATTTGTATGCTGTGATTTCATGCAATATCCTGTTCCATGTAATGAAGAGGATAAATATGACGTAATACTATTACATGATGTGATAGAACACGTTCCTACAAAAGAGCCATTTCTTGCACACCTAAGAAAGTTTATTAAACCAAAAGGCGTGCTGTTTGTCGGATTCCCCGCATGGCAAATGCCTTTTGGAGGACATCAACAGATTTGCAGAAGCAAACTTTGCTCACATCTGCCATTCATTCACTTGTTGCCAAACCCTTTATACAAGTTGTTGCTAAAAACATGCAATGAAGAGAAAGGAACTATGAATGAACTTATGAGCATAAAAGAATGCCGAACAAGTATAGAGTTGTTTGAAAGACTCATACACCAATGCGGCTTCTCGGTAACAGACCAAAAACTTTGGTTCATCAATCCTCATTACAAGCAGAAGTTCCACCTTACCCCACGACTCTTGCCACATTGTGTCTGGAAGATGAAGTATATCAGAAATTTCTTCACCACTTCATGCTGGTATATATTGACCATAAGCCATAAATAGAACTTACGTTCTTTAGGCAACCATTAAATCTATGAAACATTAAATAAGATATACTTAACCATTTCGGAAAAGCAGACTCCAAAAATCAGTATTGGAATCTGCTTTTCTACTTATATATAAATGTAGGAAAACAGTATGATAGGCTACATTTCTATTGGTTCTTATAGAATAAAAGGGGATGATTGGCAATCACATCCTTTAAGGGAAGTCGTTTCAACCGTACCCCTTTATGAATTTCGTCCTATAACTCCTATTCACCACATTATGGGGTCAGTTAAAAGCGCCCCTTCCAACCCTTATTTCGTGATTTCTGATGTGATTGAAAGTTAAATACGTTAAATCTTACGTTTTTCGTATCTAATCAGAATCCATACGGTCACTTTTCTACCGTTTAGAGCATATAATACTGATAATCAACTAATAATAGATACTATATTTGTACTCCACTATTACGCAGCCAAACTTGAAGGTGTATTCGAACTCTACTGGAAAATTTAGTTTCCCTGTATATGCAAAGTTATCATAATAGTTCACCTTCTTCCACTTTTGAGAAAGGTGATTGGTAATGTCAAAGATGGCGAGGGCAAAATTAGACTTTCCTGATCCATTCGGCCCATAGATGATACCATTTTTAATGACACCATCTTTCACAGCAAATGTATTGAACGAGTAATTGCTTGGTTTGGACAAATGTCATTTGTGTCACTTTTTGGGAATGCGCCCTTGTGTAGGTTCAAATATCATCGGTGGAGTATGGTCTTTACCGATGTCCTTTTAAGTCCTATTTATCATAACGCTGCTTATCAGGTAAGAGTGGAGGGATTAATTTGAGGATAAAAAGCACTATCTGTATAGGCAAAACATGGAGCCATGAGCTCCTTGTCCCTCATAGTCTGCAACCAGTGGCAGCTGGCAGCATAGCAAATTGATGGCATCGTCATCCAAGTACTCGGCGAGTTCCAGAAGAAAGCCTGAGTCATTGGCGTGCAAGTCCCAGATGTCATAGCCACAAGCATTAACCGCAGTGGTTATGACATCCTGTAATTGCCAAATCTCTGTGTAGTCATTCATTGTTGCCATTTTATATGCAAAGGTACAAATATATGGTTAAATACGCAAATCATTTAGACTAATTTTTCTGTAAAAGCATAATTCTCTTTTCAATTTCGTTCGCCAAAAGTGTAACAAATCACAAAAATGACGAATAGCATGATGTATTCTCAATCAAAAAGCTTACCTTTGTATCTACAAAAGTATCTGCAAAATGTGTAAAGATAGCTTTGACATAGTGATGTTCCCTGTAGATGGTCGCATTGGCAATGGATATACACGAGGCGCAAGGCAGTTTGTCGACCAGTTCCATGTGGGCTTGTTTGTTCCCATGCACTTTGTGGCGAGTGGCTTCAAGAGTGCATGGAGAATGAAGGAGTTTACAGATGCCAAGATAATTATTTGTATTACTTTTGCATAAGATAGGCTGCACTCGGCCTTTTGACAGCGAACTTTCATGTCCCATGTTTGCGCTATCTTCGCATCAAATTATCTACTTCCCACGATCTAGTGAGAGGGGAAGCCTCAACAACTAAAAACGTAAAACGATGGAAATGAGAACTTATACAAAATCGGAATTGGCAAGGCTCTACTTCCCCATGCTGGACGCAGATCTCGCCATGAGAAAACTGCGCCGATGGATCAAGCAGAACCCTGCACTGGATGAGGCTCTCTCGCTCTGCCACGTCAGCAAGAACGCCGACTTCTACAGTCGCAAGCAGGTGAGCCTCATCGTAGAATATTTCGATGAGCCGTAACACCGCCCATCCGATAACCATATCCCCCTACCCCTTGGATAGGCAATGGCCAAACAACTTTGCCGCATCCAGGCAAGGGCAATCCTTTGGCGTAGTGCCAGGCAAGTCACGATGCCCCACGATCTCTGCTTCAGGAAAAAGTTGGTGCAACTCCACGAAGAGAGCCTCCAATCGTTCGTATTGCGCAGCGGTGAGCGTGTTGGCAGATTTGCCATTCTCATCAAGACCGCCCTCGTAACAGATGCCGATGGAGCAACGATTGTAAGGTCGGGCATGCGCCCCCACCTCCAGGAGACGACGATGTTGCGTCATCGTTCCGTCACGGCGGATATAGAAGTGATAGCCAATGGTACGGAAGCCACGAGCCTTGTGGTCGCGCATCATCTGCTCCACGGTATAACTTCGATTACACCTCGTGGCAGAACAATGGAGCACGAGGAAGCGAACGGAGAATGGCGACTGCATCCACTCGCCGTCTTCCATGCGAGCAAGGAGGGCACGCTCGCTGCGTGCTACCTCCTCGCCTATCGATAAAGGAAAATGACCAGTAATCATCAGATAGGAATTATTAATTTTTAATTACAACAAGAGCTGACTCCCAGAGCGGTGAGTGCGGCAATGATGGCTTGCACGATGGCATTGAGGATGCTCACCCAAGTAATCTTGGAAGGGGAAGTGGCAGCCTCTTGATTAACTTTAAACAGTTTCATAAGGTAATGATTTTAAGGATGAAAAATGATATTCATAAGCCGTTGTCCCTTCATTGCCCTTAGTCAAACTCCTTTGGAACGTCGGTGCCGGAGTCAGAGGTGGAACCGCCGCTAGGGGTACTGCCTGTATCAGAGCCAGATCCGCCGCTTGGATTGCTGCCAGTTCCTGAGCTGGATCCGCCACCCTCCTGGGTGTTGTCCTTTTGGTCGGTAGGGCCAGCACCCGGTTTCAGTGGAGTGCCGCCATCGCCATCCTTCTCACTGTTGGTGCTGACCATCTTCTCGATGTCCTTCAACGAAGCATCAAGGTTGAGCTTGGCACGGGTCAACTCACCAGTGGCTCTGGCACGAAGCTTCACGCTCTCGATATTCTTCTGCACACTGAACTCAGCCTTGGTAGCAGCGCCCGCCTTGTTGACGATGCCGAGTGTGAAGATGGCGAGATCGTCTATCTTGACTGCTTTTCCATCCAAGACAAGTTGTTTGATGCACTTCACCATGTCGGTGAGCATACCCTTCACCTGACCAGCCGAGAAACCCGTGTTGTGCTCAGCCATCATCACGGCAAGTTCTGCGATGCCCATGGTTTGCAAGATGACCGGCAACGCATAGTAGTTGCCATAAGCCTCCTTCATCTCAGGGTTGTTGTTTTTCTGCAATTTAAACAACATCATAGTAGTATAGATTTAAGGTTAACAAATCGAGGCCAACCTTTCTGATTGGCGGTGCAAAGTTATGATATAGTTTTCATACCGAGGTGCCCAGATGGTCGCCATGTGCCGAAGTTGGTAGCACAAATCCGCAGGTGGTTTTACGGTTTGGCAAATAATTGCGGAAAAGCTTGCGAGTTTCAAATTAATGTAGTAATTTCGCCGATGAAAGTATATCAACAGATGCTCATCTAAACATAAAAAACAGAAAAGCCATGCCTAAGAAACTTTACACATCCGTCCCCCCACGTTATGAGGTTTGCCTCCACGCCGATTGCCCGAAGGCTAATGTCTGCTTGCATCAGATAGCCTATCAGAAATTGCTTTCAGAGCAAACGTTCCTGCACATTATTAATCCTAAGATGTGCAAGAAGAACGCTCGCTGTCCATTCTATCGCAACAGTACTCCCATGAGGTATGCTAGGGGATTCACTAATTTTCAGAAACACATGTATCCCGACCAGTATGCGGCGTTCTCCTCGATGCTAAAGAGCGAGTTTGGGCGCAATCCTTACTACGAGCGAAGAAAAGGGATAAGACCCCTCTCCCCTGCCGAACAAGATTTGATTCTCAATGCCTTGCAGCGAGTGGGCGTGAAAGAGAAATTGGAGTTTGATGCGTATGAAGATGAAATCAATTGGTATGACTGAAAAGACAGATTCTGAATATAATGAAATTAGTCAGCAAGTTGCTGACCAATTTGAAAATGAGGGAAATGAAATTGGTCAGCATCCTCATTAGTTATATCATGTTAAAGAATTATCAAACACACCAAGAAAAGTCCTCCATATGGATGACTGCAGTCATCCATATTAAGGACTGCTGTCATTCATACTAAGTATTGGAGTCATCCATACTAAAGGACTGAGGGATGTAATTTACACCCCCTTGACAATCCATACTTCACTAGTTGTCACCTAGTCTATCCTATCGTCTAGCACCAACTTTTTCCCTATGGAATTAGCTACTTAAAAATGTTAAATCTTGGAAAAATGTAAGAATTAACCTCATTTTACCTTGGAAAAGTGTAGAAAATGGCAGACAGTGTGATCCAAGCCCTTGAGAAATGCTGGAAAGAAAAGGTGGCAGTGGATGATTTTGTACACAAAAGGTTGATATATGCCTATCTATATGTTGATGTTCTTAGAGAAAGAACTAGTGATGGATTATCATTGCTTTAAAACCTCTTCCTATTGCCGATGCTTCATCCTCCAGAAGAAATGCCAAAGCCGATAGAACGGTTCCACCATACATTCACCAGGATAATACCACATCAGTTCCCAGTCCTTCTGCAAGCGATAGATGTTGTGCCGCCATGTCAAGGCGCCACTTCGATTCTCCGCATGATGGCCAAAGTTGCCACCTTGCAATATCTCATCGAGCAGCATCTTGCCTCGCTTCTCATCCATCGGCGCAATCATCTGCGCCTCCGACAATCCCATCACCTCATGCAACACATACATCACCGCCCCGGCAAAATTCCACAACCCCAACTGCCGCAATGTCTTTTGCTGCATAGCGTCATTCAAATTGGCTTTCCCTTCGGGCACCAAACTTTGTTTCTTCACTCTTCGTTCTTCACTCTTCACTTGCATGTAGTAGTCCAGAAACTGCCTCAGCCCGATTCCCTCATACAAGTAATGGTGATAGAGGTGATAGAGCTGATACACCACATTGAAGGAAGCCGTAGGAATCGCCGCCTCGCATACTCTATCTGAAACTACACTCGCCAGCGGAACGATATGGCTGCATTGCTCCTCCACGTTCGCCCTCAACCACTTTTGCATGCGATGATGATGAAGCGGATTACACATGATGGCAGGAGTCGAATGGAGTTCCACAGAGATGCCCTTGATGGTCACCACCACGTGGTTGAGGCTCTCTTCCTCCACCTTGCCCATGTTATCGGCAAGTCTCTGGGCAAGCTGGCGAATCTCCTCCCTGCTGGCATTCACCCAGACATCGACATCACCAGGCGTACGAGCGGCAGGATTGGGATACAGCACTGCATTTCCCTGCCCCTTCAAGATGCAACACTGATACCCCTCAGAGACTATCTTATGATAGATCGCCGTGGTGGCCTTGTCTAGAATCACATTCTGCTTGGCTAACTTCTGACTAATGAAGAACCACCTCATCAAGAGCTCCTGCTTGGGAGCGACCTCTCTTGGCAACCGCTGTACACCATCCATGATGATACCTAGCAATGTCTGCTGACCAGCAAACTCATAAAACGCTTGCCAATCGAAGTTCTTCAAAGCAGAACCATCCAGGAACTCCTTTCCCTCCTCAATGCCCAAGGAGAAACGGATAAAACGAAAATATAATTTGTTCATACGATACCTATTAAAAAGCGAAGACATACATCAGCACCCTTCATTCATGATATGGTTACAATAACTGTTGGGATTCTCCATCGCCTCGCCCACCTTTCGATAGTTCATCTTGTGGATGCTCACATGGGCTATTAAGTCCTGCCAGGCAGCCTCTTGATAATCTTTGCCTAGCGCAGAACCCAACAAGATGCTATGGTTACTGTTGGCACGAGGCATGGCTGCCCAAACATCCGGGAACTTACTGAGTACCTTGCCAAAGAATAAGTGGCAGATGTAATAATCCACCGTGCAGTCAAAATCTTTCCAATAAGCCAAGAGCATGTCAAGGACGATGGAGATGACCGGCTGCTGTGGAATGGCGGCAAAGAACCATGTCGATAACCCAACCGCCTCCTTGCGTCCTCGCTGGAAATACCTGAACAAGGTCAGTTCGCTACCCATGATCTGCTCCCATCGCTCTCGCAACTTCTCTTTGCCAAAACCTGAACAATACACGGAAGCATCCATCCACACGCCACCATATTGCTTCAACAGAGCCAAACGCAGCAAGTCGCTAAACAAAGCTGGTGGAATCAGCCCCTTTCGGAATTTCTCCTCGACATACTGAGGCAACTGCACCCAGTTGTGATAATTCGTCAAGTCAACGATGCGGAACTCATAACCCATCAGATGCCTCCTTTGCGATCGCAAGCAGACTTTCACGATGTCGGGCGCTTGCTCCATACCTTGCAGCCATGAAAACCAAACCACCTTGGGAACACGAGTTTGAGAATCCGATATTTGTCCATCTGCCTCAGAGGACTTACTCTCTAGTCTGTTTGCCTCAGAAATCTTACACTCCCCAAGCTTAGCCAACGCTTCATCCAAGACATATTGGTAGCGATCCAAAAGGATGTCATCCACCTTTTGGGTAACAAGCGCATAAGCCGTTTTCAGGGATTGCCCATGCCATGCGCAATGAAGCAATGCTTTTCCACCGCTCCATAGCACACCCATCTTGGCATATTGCCATACCAAGCGCAAGCCTCCGAATTGCAAGAATCGTCTTAATATCATTCTTCAAAATCTCAATTTACTGCAAAACTACACAATATTTTCGACACCTCCAAATAATTTGCAAAACATTTCTTTTGGCATCAGCCCACTTAGCCAAAAATATTTAAATATGAAACCTGATTCACCTCATTTCTACTTTTTTTTGCTACATTTGTATCCAACAATCTTTAAACACAAATAAAGTAACTAGTTTAAGGTGACGATATAGAGAACCATCCAAAAGGAGAATATCGCTATCCAAAAGAATCACTAATAAGGAACCTTTATGAAACAACTCATCTTAACATGCATTGCACTGTCTTCTGTCATAGGCAGCCATGCACAAAACCCTATCAAGGTAAACCAAGTGGGCTACTATCCACAAGAAGCTAAGTATGCCACCATCGAGCCATCAGCAAAATCCAAGACATTCCAAATAAGGGATGCCAAGGGACACATCGTGTGGAAGGGCAAAGCCATTCAAACCACCACTTCACCTTTCTCCAAGAAGCAACGCCAAACCATCAACTTCAGTAAAATCACCCAACCAGGCACTTACTTGCTGACAGCTGGCAAATACTCCCAACCCATCACCATCAAAGAGCAACCATACCAAGATGCCCTCACAGCCGCTATCAAAGCGTTCTACTTGCAACGCTCTGGTATGGCCATCGAGAAGCAATACGCTGGTGATTACGCAAGAGAAGCCGCTCACTTAGACACAGAAGTGATGGTTCATCCATCTGCCGCTTCCAAGGAGAGACCAGCAAGAACCATCCTATCCTCCCCAAAAGGATGGTACGACGCAGGTGATTACAACAAGTACATCGTCAACTCCGCCTTTTCCATTGGCTTGATGCTGCAATCCTACCAACTCAACCAGAATTACTTCAATAGCATTCATACCAATATCCCTGAATCCACCAACCAGATTCCTGATCTTCTCGATGAAATCATGTACAATCTAGAATGGATGCTTACGATGCAAGACCCTTCGGATGGAGGGGTGTATCATAAGCTCACCACTCCTAACTTCGAGGGATTCGTGATGCCAAAAGACTGCCATCAGCAAAGATACGTGGTGCAAAAGAGCACGGCAGCCACACTTGATTTCGCAGCTACCATGGCTCTTGCAGCACGCATCTATAACGCCTATCCACAATACCAAAAATTCTGCCAACAAGCCATCCAAGCAGCTGAACGAGCATACGCTTGGGCTGTCAAGAACCCAACTGTCTATTATGACCAAGACGGTATCAATGAAAAGTTCTCACCTAAAATCAGTACCGGAACCTATGGTGACAATCATGCTGAGGATGAGTTCTTCTGGGCAGCCACAGAAATGTACCTCACCACAAGGGAAAATGCCTATTTAGAGCAAGCCAAGCAGTTTGCCCCTACCCGCTTCTCTATCCCTACCTGGGGACAGGTGGAGGGATTGGGGCTCCTTCAGTGGCTAAACCAAGACATCTTGAGCACCCCAGAAAAGGACAAATTCCCAATAGAAGCCATCAAAGAATCCCTCAAAGAGCAGTGTGAACAGGATATCCAAGCCCTCTGCACATCATCCTTCCATAGCGTATTCGGCAACAAGGCAAGCGATTTCATCTGGGGTAGCAACTCAGAAAAGTGCGCCGGAAGAGGCATCGCCCAAATGTACCAGTATGCCCTATCCAAGGATAACCGATATAAGGATGCTGCCCTTTCCACCATCGACTATCTCTTTGGAAGAAATGCTACTGGCTACTGCTACCTCACAGGATTCGGCACTCAGCCAGTAATGCACCCTCATCACAGAATCTCCACGGCAGATAGCATCGCAGCCCCAATACCGGGTCTCTTGGCTGGTGGAGCCAACGTAGGCAAACAAGACGCAGCCTTCGTGCCCCCTTACCCATCAGATGCTCCTGACGAGTGCTATCAAGACAATACGGGCAGCTATGCTTCCAATGAAATCGCCATCAACTGGAATGCCTACTTGGTGGCACTTCTGGGATGGATGAGCTAACAGAAATTAGGAAACAACCTATACCAAAGGCTGATTGAGTTCCAAATTCAATACCTCAGTTCGTTATCCCGAACTGAGGTAAACTTTCTTCTTTTCAACATCTTATCCTGGGTAGATGGCTGTCTTGATGACACCATCTTTCTTATTCTCGAACACATCATACGCCTCCTCTATCATAGAAAGAGGAAAACGATGTGTAATGAGAGGAGTGGTATCTATCTTGCCCTGCTCTATCAGCTTCAAGATTTCCTCACAGTCGCAACCATCTACTCCGCCAGTCTTGAAGGTAAGGTTCTTGCCATACATATCAGGAAGAGGAAGCACCTGAGACTTGTCATACATGGCCACGATGGTAACTATGGCGTTTGGACGTGCGCATTTCCAAGCCAGTTGGAAGGTGTCCTCGCCTCCTGCCACTTCCATTACCACGTCTGCTCCACCATGGGCACTCAGTTCTTTGGCGATAGATTCGCAATCTTCTGGCTCAACAACCTGCACATCAGGATAATGCTGCTTGATAAAATATCTTCTATCCTTGGATTTCTCGCAAACGATGATTTTACCAGGCTTTTTGAGCATGGTACATAAGAGACAGCAAATGCCAGTTGGTCCGGCTCCTATGATGAGAACTGTATCTCCCTCTGTAATCTCTGAGATTCTGGCTGCCCAATATCCTGTGGCAAGGATGTCTCCCACGAAAAGAGCCTGCTCATCAGTTACAGAATCGGGTATCTTGTTCAGTCCTGTGGTAGCGTATGGAACCCTTACGTATTCTGTCTGTCCGCCATCAATGCGGCATCCCAAAGCCCAACCACCATGTTCCGATGTGCAGTTGTTCACATAGCCGTGCTTGCAATAGAAGCATTCTCCGCAGAAGGTTTCCACATTCACTGTTACCCTGTCACCTGGTTTCACATGGGTTACATTCTCACCCACTTTCTCCACAATGCCCACCATCTCATGCCCTACGGTAATACCTGGCACAGAGCGAGGAACGCTACCATGCTTGATGTGGAGATCGCTGGTACAGATACTGCTCAGAGTAACCTTCACGATGGCATCATGCGCATCCAATATAACAGGCTTTTCCTTTTCTGTGAAGCCAAATTCACCTTGTCTTATATATGTATATGCCTTCATCTTATAATTTCTAATTTAAATTTCTTTCCTTTATTTTTCTTGCCATACCAGTTCCTCCTACATGATTACATTAGGCAATGCGCCAAACTGGCCATTCATATATGCACGATGAATGGATGACAACTTGTTCAATCCCCTGAAGTCAACCAAAGAATATACCTTGTATTTGTCCTTTTTAAAGGCAAAGGTATAACTTTTCCTAAAAAAAACGAAATTTTAGGATGATTTGTTTCTAAAATCACTACCTTTGTATGTTGAACTAACAAGAATAACCAAATATGAGAATGAAAAGACATCTACTTACAGCCGCTCTGGCACTCTTTTGTCTATCGACAGCAAATGCTCAACTGCTAAAAACTACAGTGGAGCAAGGAGAAATAGAAGGTGTGGAACATGAAGGATTCGCCCTTTACAAGAGAATCCCATACGCAGAAGCACCAGTGGGTAACCTCAGATGGAAAGCCCCAGTGAGCAAGAAGCCTTGGAAGGGAGTATTCAAGGCAGACAAATGGGGAGACCATCCACCACAGCCCATCGACCCGAACCAGAATGGTGGTGAGCTGGACATGAGCGAGGACTGCCTTTACCTCAGTGTGGAAACACCTGCCAAGAACAAGGATGACAAACTCCCGGTATTTGTCATGATTCATGGAGGAGCCTTCCTCACAGGCTCTTATAGTGGAACCCAGGAAAGCTTTGTCAAGGAAGGCATCATCTATTGTAGCATAGAATACCGCTTGGGAGCCTTGGGATTCATGGCACATCCTGAACTTAGCAAGGAATCTGGCAAGAACATATCAGGCAACTATGGCATACTTGACCAGGTGATGGCTTTGAAATGGATACACGACAACATCGCTGCCTTCGGTGGAGACCCTGACAAGATTACCATTGCAGGCGAATCAGCAGGTGGTATCTCGGTAAGTATGTTATGCGCCTCTCCACTTGCCAAGGGACTCTTCAGAGGAGCCATCAGCGAAAGCGGCGGTTCTTTCTGGCCAGTGGGTGAAGCAAGAAACGGCAACACCACCATGCTCACAACTAAAGCAGCAGAGGCAAGCGGACTGGCACTTCAAAAGAAACTTAAAGTAAAGAACATTAAGCAACTCAGAAAAGTTCCTTTCATGGACATCGTGAAGAATACCGCCATGGAATCCTTCTGGCCTAATGTGGATGGCTACAGCATCACAGATGACCAGTACAAGCTTTATGAGAAGGGGAACTACAATGACGTGAATGTTATCATCGGAACTAACAGCGATGAAGGAAGCATGTTCTGCCGCCCTATCAGTGTGAGCGACTACGAGAAAAGAATCCATGAGGTATATGGCAGCTGGGCTGATAAAGTACTGAGCATCTATCCTGCCAAGACAGAGGAAGAAACCTACTTCGCCCAATCAGACATCTTCCGTGATGGCTCCTTTGCATGGGGTACGTATACCTGGGCAAACTTGCAAAGTAAGACTGGCAAGGGCAAGGTGTATATGTATTACTTTGACCAAGACTCAGAGAATACCATCGTAAGAAGTCGCAAGGGAGGAGCCAGCCATGTGGCAGAGATGCCTTTCATCTATGGCTATAAGTTTGGCTCTGGAAAGATGACCGAGACGGAGCAACACATGGAGCAAATCATGTCTCGCTACTGGATCAACTTCACAAAGACAGGCAACCCAAATGGGGATAGCCTTCCATTCTGGACTACCTATCAAGAAGGTAAGCCAACGGTGATGATCATGAAGGAAGGACTGCATTTGGGGCCTGTACAAAATCAAAAGCAGATGGACTTCTTCGAGGAGTTCTTCAAGGCAAAAAGAAAATAAACCATCAAGTTCCAAGTGGAAAAATGCCACTTGGAACTTTTTCATTTAAATGATAGCCTACCTTTTTGGTAATGACCTTGCTATACCTTAAACCAAATCCAGCCGATAAACCATCTAAAATGTAATCATCAAAGAACGAAAGAACTTCCCTAAAAGAAGCATTAACGTTTTCTCTGCAACTTTTGTCCCTGACGCATCATGTGGACAGCCATGAAGAAACAACGCTGACGAAAAGCCAGGTCATCCTCGTCATCCTTTTTTCCCCATCCTGCACCAGGTCCTCCACCGCCACCACCCTGCGAGATTTTGGTGGCAGCATCCAAATAACCCAAGTACATATGTTTTCTTGACCAACAAGGATGGGCATGGCAAAAAGCACACCCTCATTGCTTATGTGAAGGGCTTGAAGGTTAGCGACATCGTTGCAGTCCTGATGCAGATACCAGAAGAACTGCGAAAGGCCGTCATAGAGGTCACTATGGACCATTCCGATGTAATGAATGCCGTTGTTCGAGAAGTTTTTCCCGATGCAAGATTTACCATGGACTGCTTCCACACGGTTCAAATCGTAGGCGATGCCATCGAGGAAATCCGCATGCAAAGCAAGCGGGAGGCCATGAAGGAAGAGAAGAAGGAGAAGACTGAGTTCAAGAAACGTTTGCAAAGAAATGCCAAGAAGCGCCAAAAATATGCAGAGAAGCATCCGAAGACATACAAGGGCAAGAAACGTGGGCGCAAGCCTGTACGTGCCAATGCCAGATACATACCTACAACACTGTCCAACGGAGACACTCCAATAGACCTCCTGAGAAAGTACAGGAACATGCTTCTGCAAAGTGGAGAGAAGTGGACTGATGCGCAAAAGGAAAGAGCTAACGTACTCTTTGGAAAGTATCCAAAAATCAAGAAGGCTTACTGTCTTCTATGCTCCCTACGTTCTATTCTTCGAAACACCACGCTCAACAAGGAAACAGCCAAGTCCAAACTGCATGAGTGGTATGACAAGGTTGCCGCATCAACTTTGAGGGAAGTAAAAGCTGCGAGAGATACAATTAAGTTGAAGGAAGACCAAGTCCTCAACTATTTTGTTGAAAGATCAACTAACGCATCCGCAGAATCATTTAACTCTAAAGTCAAAAACTTCAGGGCGCAACTGCATGGAGTTCTTGATGTAAAATTCTTTATGTATAGGCTATGCTGCATCTTTGGATAACCCTATCCACGGAACTATGCAGGTACGCCATACCGCGGCACTTGCAAAGCTCCGTTGTGATTAGCTAAAAAATTAGTACCTTTGCAAGGTCAAAAACAACTAATGATGGTAGAAAAGCAAAGCAGACAATGTTGTGATTAGCTAAAAAATTAGTACCTTTGCAAGGTCAAAAACAACAGGAAGAGTGTTACCATAAGCAACAATATTGTTGTGATTAGCTAAAAAATTAGTACCTTTGCAAGGTCAAAAACAACTTCTATCTCTTCATTATATCCGTAATATATGTTGTGATTAGCTAAAAAATTAGTACCTTTGCAAGGTCAAAAACAAC
>ERZ1023641.293-NODE-293-length-15769-cov-9.958254_pt1 | contig 15769 bp, 4 predicted proteins | sample MGYA00380335_ERZ1023641 | MGnify/ENA primary metagenome ERZ1023641 (study PRJEB33179, sample SAMN07448970) | human gut metagenome | biome: Human-gut; feature: Human associated habitat; material: Faeces | host: Homo sapiens | place: India: Bhopal | collected... | reverse complement strand
GGCAGGAGTTTCAAACTTAGTACCGAAGTCCTGAGTAATCACCGTTGCCTCTGTGCCATTGTCTGCATCAAAGGTAAGGGTGTATTGATTGATGGTCCACTGAGCCTTGAAGCTCATATTCTCAGCAGGAACGGTCTCTGGGATTGCAGGAACCCAACCGGCGAAGGTGTAACCCGTCTTGGTTGGAGCAGTAGGAGCAGTAATTGCAGAATTATAATCCTGCGTTATACCAGCCACCTCAGAACCGCCATCCGTATCAAAGGTGAACGTATATTTGTTGATGGCAAATGTACCATTAACCGTCACGTCACTCGTTGGCATGGTAGCAGGAATCTCACCCCATCCAGAGAAAGTATATCCCACCTTTGTAGGAAAAGCCTCTGGAGTAATCGTACTTCCAAACTTTACTGGAACCTTCTTATACTCCACTCCATCTACCATATAAATAAGGTTATACTCTTTGGCATCAAAAGTAGCTGTCAAAGCCAAATCCTTATCTACAGCAAAGGTATATGGGTTCTCGGTAACATCATTCGACCACTTCACGAAGTGATAGCCTTCATTAGGAGTAGCAGTCAAAGTTGCCTTTGTTCCATTACGATAGTTACCACCACCTGTTACTGTACCCATGGTTTCATTGGCAGATGTAGCAGTGATGTTGTAGTCTTGATAAATCGTTATCGGAATCTCAAGATCCGCCTGTTCAATCTCTTGCATATCATCAGGACAAAATGCAATATTTGATAGTTTAAGCGTATAATTACCAGGCTTTACACTCAAATCAATCTTTAGATTTGCAGTAATTAAATCTCCATCAGTACCTCTGAAAGGAGTTTGTCCATCACTAGGATAGCTTATTATTTGAAGTGCTCCTGTTATGGTCTTTTCAAAAAGCTTTTGATGTTTAGCTTTCTTACGACTAGTCAAATCTACATCATAATCTAATTCTTCATCTTCATTAAGCTTTTTATTAACAGATATACCTTCAGGAAGAGTTAACCAAAGCTGAAAGCCTAAAATATCTTTTGCATTTTTCATTGCAATATTTAAAGGAACCACATCCCCAGGTTTTGCCTCCAATTTATTATTGACATAGAAAAATGCATCTGCAGCATTCATTGATATACAAAAAAACGCTGCTACTATAAGTAACAATATCTTCTTCATAGCTATCATTTTACACCTGCTATCATTTGATTAACCAAGACAATATCAGTTATACTAATTTTGCCATCTCCATCAACATCTGCAGCAAGTTTGTTATAGTTATTATCAGCACTACCAGCTATAATTTTACTAATAGCAATGATATCTGTAATACTAATTACTCCATCCTCATTCACATCACCCAAGGTATAAGATGTTTTTTCCAGCGTCACAGGACTACTTGGTTTTCCAATCATGCCTTGCGATGAAAAAGCAATGACTTGCGATGGTTTGATAACACTCGTTCTTCCGGTGCTTTTATCGTAAAGCTTGAATATCAGCTTTTCACCACTCGCCTGATTGCTCCTGACACGAAGATATACCCAGGTGTAAGAATCCTTGGTCTGCACATCACCCACTCCTCGACATTCATTGCCCACAAAGGCACCAATCTCGTAGTTGGAATAATCTGAAACCTCTGCTCCCTCATACACCACCTTGGCATAAACCGTCATGTCATACTTATAATCATAAGGATTCACACTCCATTGACTATCCTGCGCATGCAGGATAGTCATAGAGAATAGAACGCTGATTAAACAGCAAATTGTTCTTAGTTTATTCATTACTTGTTGTTTTAGAGTGTAAAACATCATTTAACAACACGCTTCTTCATCGTTGCCTTGCCATTCTTATCTACCGACTTGATGACATAAACGCCAGGCTGCTGAGGAGTCGTTACACGCATACCGTTGATATGGTAAATACCCTCAACTGTGCCTGATTCGCCTACAACATGATTGATACCTGTGGTTGAGCCGAAATGAAGGGCATAAGGAGCCTTAACGGTGCCAAGCATATCTGCCTGGAAGGCTACAGTTTCCTTCAAATCATACAACTCATCGGTATTCATATCCACAGCCACAAATCGGATAGCCTCGTTAGCCTCGCCATATACAGAAAGGTAGAGAATGCCATTCTCAAACTTTCCTACACCACGGCACTCGTCGCCAGAAATGGCTGCCACGTAGTAAGAACCTCCGAATACGTCACCGTACTCATCATGGATGCTTGCCACTACTGGCATCATGTTCGGATACTTGTGCTTGTTGACAGCCCAAGGAGCTGACTTCAATGACAAACGATGTCCATAGAGAGCCTTCACATTAGCTACAGTCGGTACTGCATTGAAGACGAACGACTTGTCGGATACTGACTTGTAGAGATAACCGATACCCGGCTCCAACATCTTCAGTTCTCCAGTCCAAGCACCCTCTGAATAGGTAGCAAAACCACCCGTCAGCGTCTCAATACAATCGCCTTCCTCAACATCCATCATAGAGAATGCATCCTCAAGCGACAGACTCAAGCTAAGCGGATAACCCAACCAGTTCCAGCCCTTATGCAGATAAACTGGAGCCGCAGTAGGATTATACTGTTCACCGGTGAACGACTTCGTAGCAGCTGTCTGAACATCCATCTTCATGGTTGTTGCAGCATCCACTACCTTCAGCTGGCCCGTCCAACCCAAGTTATCATCCTTCACAGCCTCCTCTGTCTGGGTCAGGATTCGTGATGCTACATCACTGAATTCTGTAATAGGCAAAGAAGTAGAGAGGTCATGGGCATTCCAGTTCCAACCCTCAACCAGGTCGAGCTTCACATCCGACTGACGGATCTGATAGGTAAACTCGCTGGTTTCACTCTCGGCAGCAGTTACACCCACAGCCATCGCCTTGATGGTGATACCATCGTTGATGATGATAGGACGCTCATACTTGATGCGGCTAGCCGATTCGCATGGACAAGTACCATCTGTAGTATAATAGATGGTAGCATCCTCGGTCTCGGTAGAGAGCGTGATGGTCTGACCGCGATATACAGCCGTACCACTTACGCAAGAAGCCACAGGAGCCTTCACCTCTGCGAGCAACGCAGGATCCACGACATTGACCATAGAAGTGGCCTTCATATCATTGTCAAGAAGTGTATAGTTCAATGCGGTAGCACCCAGCAACTCACCCTTGACCTTCACTACAGCCTGACCTTCAGCATCGAAGGTAACCTGAGCCAGATTGATAGAAGCAATCTGCTCTGAAGCAGAACTGATGGCAAGCTTCTTGCCGGCAGCAGCCTCAGCAGGAGTAGCAGCAATGGCAAACTGCAAAGAGTCGCCGTAAGCCACATTGAGTACAGAATCAACGAGGATTTCACGCACCTTCTTCTCCACATCGAGCTTCTGGCGGAAGTCTTCTGTCATGTTGATGCCAGCATAGCTGCTCACATTCTTGGAAACAATGACATAAGCCTCATCGTAGTAACCCAACTTATCGGTGGCCAGCTTCATCTTAGAAGCATAGTGAACGGCACTGCCCTCAACGGCAGCTTCCTCATCGAGCATAGAGATGACAGCATCCTTAATGAGCGTCTCCTCATTGTTCTTCACTACCTTCAGATAAACATTCTCAGCATTGAGCGTTTCAAGATTCATATACTTAGAGAATGTGATTTCCACACCATCCTCATAAGCACGGGCACCAATCACAGCAGGCTGAGAGTTCTGAACCATACCGATGTTCACATCCATCTGTGGAGGAGGAACTGGCAGCCATTCAGACTGGGTAGGCGTATAACCTTCCTTCTCGAATCTTACCTGCCACAATCCCTGTGGAACATCCCACTGGTACATACCATTCTCATCTGTGAAGAGAGGGTTCTTCTGAGCATATTCCTCAGCATTCCAGAGAACGATGTTCTCATGGAGGTCGCCATACATATCTTCTACCACTTCCTTGTAGTAGCAGGTGGCGGTAACACCCTGCAAGCGGTTGGAAGATACTGCCTCATATACATAACCTGATGGGTCATGGATAGGGTTGACGATAGGATAAGGAGGTTCATCCTCATTTACAGGAGGCGGAACAACACCTGCACACTTGAAGGTTCTCAGGAATTCATCTACCTGCATCTTCAATCCGGTAACCTGTGCATCATATACCTTGCTCACAATCCAGTTGACACCTACCTTAACCAGAGATACTGCCACGGCAGACAGAGAAGCACCCTTTGTTGCAGGTACTGCTGCCATTGCCTGGGTTGCAGACTGGATGGAAGCAATGTCAGAAGCCAAGGTCACACTGTAATAAGTAACGGCCTTCAAAGCAAACTGCTTGATGGTTTCGCGCATCTTCTCGTCCTCCAAAGAGGTTGGGCACTCTGGGATAGAGTTGTACATCTTGATGTAATCGTCGATGTCGTCGAGCCAACCGGTATAGGTCTTGAAGATATTGAAGAGTGATGTGGATGCTTCGAGCAACTTACCTACCTTGGCACTAGCCAGGAAGTTGCGTGCGTTACCCAGACTGTTCACTCTGGAAACCAGATAAGAACGCATGTCTCTTACCTGAGTATAACGCTCACCGTAAGCTGCGGTCCACTCGCCCTGAGCCTTCACATTGTTGAGTGCGGTATATTCCTTCTCGTTGGCATCCCAGGTAGAGATGGTGGTCTGATATACCTTACCTACAGCCTCATAAAGGTCTTCCGTTACCTTGCAGAAAGCAGCGATAGCCTCCTTTGCCTTCACGATGTTCTTGGCCAAGCCTGCCTTGTAGGCATTCATCAAGACCTCAAACGAATCGTTGGTCTCCGGCTTCATCGCCTCAAGCACCTCAGGGTCTATCTGGGTCAGGTCGAGGGTCATCGCCAGGTTCAGGTCGAAATCAACAAAGCCAAAGAGTTTCTCAGAAGCCTTCAGATAGGAGTATTTGCCATTGGTCTTCTCCAGAGCCACATAGCCATCGCCAACCAGAGCGGCGGCGCTCAAGCCATCGGCAGAGGTGCATGTGAATCCGGTAAGATACTTGGCACTCTCCTTCAAATCCTTCATGTTCGTCTCCATCAGTCGGTCGAAGATGCCCATCAGTGGATTTTCCTGCAAGGCTGCATATTGCTCAGCCAACTTCGCAAAGTCTTCGTCGCTCATAGGCTGCAGGGTTGCATCTTGCTCTGGATTCATACCGATGATGGCTGCCAACTGCTGGTTCAGCAGGGCAATGCGTGTCCAGTCTGGATTCTCGCTTTCTTCCTGCTCCTTCAACTGAGCCAGCAAGTCGCTGATGGCCTTGCTGGAAGCAGCATAGGTCTGCTGGAGTTTCACGAAGCTGGAAATCACGTCGGTCACCTCATTGAAGTCGATGACTGGGTTGACCGCTGCCAATACATTCACCTTCAAGCCTAGAGGCAGATTGTTGGTTTCAAATCTCTTCACTGCCACCCATCTGTCTATTCGCTCATTGTAAGTAGCAGGCAGATCATACCATCTGTTTCCTTCGGTATAAACCTTGATCATCACCTTCTTTACCTTCTCAGGACTGTTGTTGCTGAGATTGGCGGTGAAGGTGAAATTGGTAGAGTTATAGAACATATAAGAGTTCTCGCTCGCACGTTTCTTCTCCAAATCGAAGGTGAGAGAGATATTTCTTCTCAACCATCCATTGTAGAATGACATCTCCACGGTCTTTGCTACAATCTTATCCTTATTATATATACAAGGTTTGGTGTCTGTCTGTACTTCCAGACCCGCCTTGGTTACCACCTTGGCAAAGAGATCGAACTCCTGCAGGTTGTAAGGATTAGGAAGAGAAGTCTCCATACTCCAATAGCCATTGGCAAGGGCACGGGTGGTACCCACTACCTCATTGTCGGCATAGAGCGTGATATCTGCTCCTCCGGCAGCCACACCAGAAACTACGATGTCTGGCGTATTGGTCTCGTCAGGAACATTGATAGAGAGGTCGCGAACGGTGTATCGGGCACTACCGATAGGCTGCTCCACCTTCTTATCCTTCAGATTGAAGGCAACCATTGCATTAGGGGCAAACTTGCCGCTAACGGTTGGGATGATACAGAAGCGAACGCGATCGGAAGCCACATTGTTTTCGAGAGGGATGGTCAGTGTGCGACCGTTCAACTCATAGAAGGCTACAGATGAGCCTACCATCACTGAATTATCCACAAAGGTGGTACCCTCTGGCAAATCAACGCTCAGGCTTACGTTCTTCACGTAATCTTTATAAACGCTCTTAAAGTCAACCTTGGCAGTGAGGGTGAGGTAGTTACCAGCCACGATGCTCACCTTGTTGACCGTGAACGAAGTATTGCTTCCCGTATAGTAGAACTTGCTCTCGTCGAAGTATGGCACCACGGTGTTCTTAATAGGAGTGATGATACCGCTCCTTACACTCACCTTGTTTGCCACATAATCTTCTACATTCTCCAAACCAGCCTGTTCAAACTGGGCAAGGTTAGAGATGGAGCCGAAGAACTCGCTCTCACCCATGGTAACAAGCGTATATTCTCCATCCTTCAAATCCTTGATATCCAAGTAAGCTGAATTGTAGGAGTACTTGTTGATGAGCTGACCGTCGGCATCATAGAGGATACCCAAGACGCTGCTGTTTCCGGTAGTTGTAAAGGTGGCACGGATTCCACCGAGCTGAACCACAGGAACATTGACCGACATCTTGCCATCTGTACCAACTCTTCCACCAGTAGTGACATCCATGAACGATTCGTTCTTGCTCTTAGCCACGATGGTGAGAGAATCGTTGTCGTTCACCTCCTCCAGGAGGACGATGTTAGGATACTGCACATTAAACTGGGTGATAGCCTTGCGGGCTGTCTCATTATAGATGCTATAGCTTACGTTGGCATAGTCTGAATAGTAATCCACCACATTAGGCTGGGTGGTTTCAGCCACGCTGCCGGCATAGCTATAGTGGGTAGTGATGGTGACACCCGTAATAGGCTTCAACTTCACCTCTGCCAAAGTAGCCTCTGGCTGTGAGAGCAGATCGCTTGGCAAATTGCAGGTATAGCTTACATAGTCGGAATAAGCATAGGTCAGCACCGAAGGAGCTGCAAATACCTCTATGCTATACTCACCCTTGGCATCCGTCTTGGCAGCGAACGACTTGGAATACTTTCCGTTCAAGGTCTGCGAAACGGTAACGGTTACACCGCCGATGGCCTGCAGGAGTTTGCGGTCGATGACCTTACCCTTCAGTTTCATCTTAGGCAACGCCGCCAAGTTCACCGTCAGGTCGTTATCACCTTCCACTACATCATATACCACATCGGCTGGCCAGACATACTCCATACCCAAAGTCTGAGGCAGCGTGATGGCACACTTCACCTTGGTATCGGAAACCTGACCGGTGAGCGTTGGACTCTGTGCCAGGAATGTGCCCTCTTCATCATACCAGGAGAAGGTACACTGAGAAGTTACATCCACATTGCTGCCCGCCAGGATGCGAGGCTTGATGGTGCGCAACTGCTTCATCTTTGCCAGGTTGAAAGTAACGCTGGCATTATTGCCATCCATGCTGATGGTATCGGTTTTCGCCAACACAGCACCAGAAAGGTTCTTCAATGTAGCCACATATCTTGTTTCCTTGACAAGGGTATTGAAGGTATAGTTAAGGCGGTCGGTGATGACATACTTATATTTCTGTCCCGACTTCACGTTAACCAGTTCGAGCATCATGTTTCTATATCTGCCATCCTTGCAGGCATCAGGCAGATTCACCTCCAGGCTGGCAACATTGCTGCGGATAGGCATGATAACGATGGTACCATCATCCACATAAGTCTTCCAACCATCGGCATTCTCGTAGAGTTCCACAACAGAAGCTGGCACATAAACCACCAATCCCTTATTGACTCCTGTGAATACATTACTACCCAATGTAGGAGGAACCATAGAGAAGCAGGTCAACTCTGTGAGAGCCGTAGCCTCATGGAAAGCCCAGTATTCTATCTGGGTAATGCCTTCCGGCAACAGCAGACGGCTCAAGCTCTTATTGCCATTATAGCAATAGCTTGGCACTCGGGTCAAGCCCGTGGTACGACTCAGGTCAACCACCGAACAGGTACTGTAGTTATTGGCGATGGAGAAATCGTTGCTGTTGATTTTTCCAGCCACAATAATCTTGGTGATGTTCGATGTATTATGCTTCGTTACCTCGTAAATAGCCGAACTCAGATTTCCCGGATTAAAGTTATCTACGATAACCTCTCCCGTAAAGTTATCATACGCATTCGCACCCGGAGGTTGCGGATTAGAAGGATCATACTGATAGATGGCATACAACTGCGTGTTGCGTGCAGGCACCGTATAGTAGAAGCTCTGGGCAGTAGAAACCAGATTGCCCTTTGCATCCTCCCAGCGTACAAACTTAAAGTGGGTATTGGTATAAGCATAGAGATGCACAGAAGCATTCTCCTCCTGGTTCACCTCGCTGGTGTTGAACGAGCCTGCACCGGCAGGCTTGCAAGCCAAACTTACCTTATAGGTAGGTGCTCCCTGCTCTGGGAAAGAAGGGAGGGATGGATTTTCCGGCTGATACTTATATACTGCGGTGACTGTGGCATTACGCTTAGGCATCACGTAGTTGAGAGTAGAAGATGTTGACAGCTGGTTGCCCGCATCGTCCATCCAATACTGGAATACATGATGATTGTAGTTGTATGCATACAGATAGACCGTAGTACCCACCTTATATTTACCACCCGTCGAATTGAGGCTTCCTCCCACAGGCGAAGTAGCCGCCGTCAGCTGATAATAGACGGTAGTATCCTTCTCCGGGAAGTTAGGAAGCGGCGGGTTGTCAGGGTTATAGCCCTCTGTCTGCGCAAAGGCAGACAGGGAGCTCAACCACACCATGATGATAAATAAAAATCTATTCATAACTCACTCTCATTTTATTTCTTGATAATCTTCTTACCATTCTGGATGTAAACGCCCTTCTTAGCGGCATTCATCTTGATACCATCCAGACTGTAAACCTCCTGCTTCTCGCCGGTCTCGGTAGTGATGCCGTTGATACCTGTGGTATCATCGCCACCTCCTATGCCACGAGTGATATGGAGTACGAATCGAGAGTCATCATCACCAGCCTCAGCTTCGAAAGAATAGCCCTTATTGGCTGTGATTTCTGTAGATATATTCATGAGTTTATCCTCGAGAATCACCTGTCCATCTACGGCATTTGCCAAAGCGATGGTATAGGTGCCCTTGGTTCCGCAATGTACACCGAGGTTTACGATGCCTGAACCAGTAGGGCGCTCGTTGATGGCATAACGGCTTTCACCATTCCAAGAGTAAATCTGGGCAACGGTAGGCACGGTGCTGGCAAACTTAGCGGCATCCTTGTTCATCTCGTAAGTCATACTTGCTTCATCGTTGAGTACGACACGGGTGCGGTCGGATGTATTCTCGCCAGAAAGGGTCAGGTTGAATACAGAACGCTGAACGCCTTCCTTGCCTCTGGCTCTTGCCTGGGTAGTCTCGTCAATCAGTGTGCGAGCATACTGGTTAATCTGGCGACCATCCTTCAGGAAGGTAATGTCTTTCTGATCTACAGGACGCTGCACAAACAGAGCCTCACCTGGAGAAAGGATGTAAGCATCATCGGCAGGATTATAAGCATAATAATTCTGCGTATAGCTATTCCATACCATGAAAGGCGCATTAAACTCCATGAAACGGGTGTCGTAGAAGCTTGGATATGGATTACCAATCAGGTTCCAGCTACGGTTGTGCTCGAACTCAGACAAGTTCTCCTCCAGAGGCAACGTACGGTCGCCGGAAGCAAAGAGCAACTGGCGGTTCACGGTGGTAGTCAGCGGACTGATACGGAACTTCACCAGGTCATTATCTGGATTATAGCAATGCATGATATAGCCCTTGCCAGCCTCCAAAACATCATCAGCCTTGAGGTTCACCCAAACTGAATCATTCTTACCGGCGGCACGCATTGCACCCGAATGACCACGAATAACCCAAGAGGTATTCTCGCTTTCAGGAACAATATCGCTCACCTTGACATCGAATGGGAAAGTAACGAACTGCCACATTCTTCTAAAATTATAAAGGTTAAGCGTTACATTCTCTGCTCGCATCTCACCTTTCACGATGAGAGAGGTGCCATTATACTTAGTTTTATAATAATTGCCTTGATTATTATATCTGATATTCTCATCTAAGTAATACTTAGCGTATGGCGAGAAAATCATATCAAAGTCGTTGATGGCAAGCTTACTTCTACTACTAACGGTTAAGTTACCACGTTCATAGTTCGAATTACCATTCGCATCTCGAACTTCATGGTCAGACCAGGTCATGGAGATGTTAGGACGGTATTCCTTGTTGTCATTGTCACCCAATGAGAAATAGAAGTCCTTGTTCACCTTGATGCTCTGAGGCAGATAATTCGAAGCCTGGAAGGTATAGAATTCTTTCCAGCCATCAGCAAGCTGATACTCACCAACACTCCAGGAAGGTACATAGAGGGTTACTCCTGTCAAATCAACATAGCTCAGAGGGCAAGAGCCATCCGTTGTTGGAGGAAGTACCGAACGAGCCTCAATGGTCTTTATATTGCCACATTCACCGAAAGCATATCCCTTACAATTTTCCAGCGTACTTGGCAATATGATGTCAGTAAGACCGGTACATCTGCTAAAAGCACCATACTCAATGCTTACAAGACCTTCATTCAACGATAATTGCTTCAGGTTCTTACAATCCTGGAATCCAGAATTGCCTATTGTACGCAAAGTACTTGGACAAACAATAGAGTCTATTGACTCACAATCTGAGAAAGCACTAGCCCCAATATTAACCAAACCTTCTCGGAAAGTTACCTTCTTCAGATTTTTATTGCGACAAAAAGCATCACCGTTAATAATCTCAACAGAAGCCGGAATGTCTATCTCCCTCAAATCTGTCTCATAAAATGATTCATAACCAATCGATGTTAAAGTTGATGGGAAATTAACAGACTGCAAATTACTACATCTATAGAAACTACCAGAAGAAATTTTTGTTATCTTATCAGGTATTTTAATACCTACTAAAGAAGTACAATTGGCGAATGCATGAGAATCCAATGTAGTCAAACTTTCAGGAAGTTCTATTTCCTTAATTCCAGTACCATTGAACGCATTATTGCCAATGGTCTCCAACTTCTTCGGCAGGACAATCTTTTCAAGTCCCCATTTATTAGAAAAAGCGGAAGATGGAATAGAAGTAACTGCCATACCAGAGATATCCAGCTCTACCAAGTTTGTCATACTCTTCAAGGTATTCCAGTCATCATTATTCAGATTACCACTTACTACGGTTAACTTGTTAACCTCCTGTAAATAAGTAGCCTCATCCAGAATAACGTGACCTAACTCACCCGCAGCTACATGGGCGATAGATACAGAAGTACCTTCACCTCCTACCAAAACACAATTGTTCCAAGGAGTAGCCAAACGATAAGCATGGAGACTTCCATCAGGAACATAAACCTTTCTCTGGCTAGTTCCGTTAAAACTACCAACCATAGGAGGAGCCACTGCATTTATCTTAATGGTCTTCAAGTTGTTCGACTCATAGAAAATGTCTGTGCCCATTGTTGTCACATTCTCTGGAATCTCAAGATATTGCATACTTGGAAGATACGCAAAGGCATAATTACCTATATATCTGAGTGTCTTTGGCAAACTGATGTTTACAAGTTTCTCCTGCCTATAACGATTTATCAAATCAATGCTAACCACAGCATAACTCTTGCCATCTTTTCTGACTGTAGAAGGTATCACCAGAGAGGTAATATTAGTACTCTTGTTAAATCCTGCGAACTTAGCCAAGCCATTGGTTTCATCCAAACAATAACGCAATCCGTCAATGGTGTATATGTCATTCGTGAATGCCCAATTTTCCATAGCTACCTGGCTAGAATGCTGAACGGCAAGACTGGTTTCCAGGGCATCATAAGCATTCCTATAATCTGCACTCTTCGATGTGTTTACATCAATGGCCTTACCCAATTTCACTGCCTCGGCAATATCAACGTATGCACCATCTGTCAACACAGAGTCTGCAATCACCAAGTCTGACTGGATGATTGGATAAATCTCCAGAGCCTTGATAATACTCCAATAAGTATTCTGCAACTGAACCTGTGCAGCACTGTCGTTCAGATTGGCATCAGCTGCCTTTTTCGCAGTCTCAAGCTCCTGCTTCATGCCAGGATAAGGAGTCAAGGACTCCAAGAAAGCTCCTGCCATATCATTAAATGGTGAAATCATGATATGGCTAATGGAACCACAATCATCATAATAATTGTTGTATCTATTCTTAGAATACTGAGCCGTCAAGGTATAGTAGCCAGCCTTTTCTACCTTATAAGAAAAAGACTTAGACCCCTGACCACTCACAATCACCAGCTGGGTATCACCCAGAGTAATCGTAAGCCAATCACCACCATTTTCACTGCTGACAGAATAATCAAAGGATACAATTGCCCCCTCACGACAATAAAGCTGCCAGCTCATCTTGCTCACAGTATTACCCTCATGATTGTTAGAAGTCCAACTGTTTACAGCATGCAACTGATTAAAACTAACGGTATCATTCTGGACTGTAGTGATACTACCAGTAACATTCGTTCCTGTTACAGAAGTGATTTTCGGAGACAGAGGTACTGGAGAATTGCTAGCCAGAGAAGCTTGAGGCAAGAGCAAAATACCGAGCAAAGCCAAGTAGCCTACATGCTTTGCGCATGCAGCCAATGGACTGTTTGAAACTGAGCCCACCGGGGCTGAAAGTCGTCCGTGTAACGGAGAACCTTCTACTCTCGTAACGGAATGCATAGAAGTACTATGCTTAGTTGTAGATATTCCCATAATCGTTCCGGGTTAAATTAAGTTGTTATTAAAATATTTTAGTTCTTATTTATTCAACACTTTTAGAAAAGTCTTCCGCAAATATAAGAAATATTTGGTTAAGTTGTTATTTTTCAGTATAATAATTAAAGTTTATTAGCAGTTCGGCAAGAAAAAAACGATTCTATTCGCCAAAAATGCCATTTTCTTGATTTTTTCTATTACCTTTGCAACATGATTTTCAAGCAAGCAATATGAATACTTTCAAGCAAAATAATACAAATAACATGATACTGCATTCCATCCCTCCTACCCACCTTTCATCGGGCATCGACATCCCCGAGCGCATGAACAATCCGCTCGATTATCAGCCTCATCCTCTTTGCATCGCTGCATGCAAGGAGCTGCAAGCCTATCTCTCACAGCGTGAGGACTGGCGAGAGGAAATCGGAAAAGGAAAAATGTTTGGCGTACTCATCGTAGAGAATACCCAACCGGAACCTGGTACCCCAAAAATAGGTTATCTTGCCGCCTACAGCGGACAGATAGGCGGAAGAAGCGACTGGGATGATTTCGTGCCAGCCGTCTTCGACTATCTGCAGCCCGACGGATATTTCAAGACCCACGAGGCTGAAATATCCGATATCAACCAGAGCATCAAGCAATTGGAAAGCAATGAGCACGTAAAGGAGGCAAAGAGCCTCATCCTGCAACTGCAGGAAAAGCGAAAGCGTACCATCGCTGCCTATCAGGAAAAGATGAAGGAGGCGAAGGCTAAGCGTGATGCCCGAAGAGAAGCTGGAAATCTTACCCAGGAGGAAGAGGCAGAAATGGTAAAGGAAAGCCAGTTTATGAAGGCAGAACTGCGCCGACTCAAGAAATCGCTTTCAGAAAAGACCACCCTGGAAACGGAACATGAAGTCTTTCAAGCGGATATTCTTCGCTTGAAACAAATGCGCAAGTCATTATCTGATACCTTGCAGCAATGGCTGTTCTCGCAGTTCCGCATGCAGAATCATGAAGGCGAGAGCAAAGATCTGCTGGAGATTTTCAGAGATGCAGCCCTCAGGGATTATCCGCAAGCCACCATTGCAACAAGCAGAATAGCAGCCCTGAAGATGGTGCCGCCTGCCGGAAGTGGCGAGTGCTGCGAACCGAAACTGCTGCAATATGCTTACCTGCATGGTTACAAGCCTCTGCAAATGGCTATGTTCTGGTGGGGTGAAAGTCCGAAGGAGGAGATTCGCCATCATCTGCAGTTCTATCCTGCCTGCAATGGCAAATGCAAGCCGATATTGCATTGGATGCTGCCGGATAGGGTATTTGATTCTAAAATTGCCGAAAACCAGGCATTGGAGACCCTATATGAAGATGATCAACTGGCAGTTATCTACAAGCCTTCGGGATTGCTGTCGGTACCAGGCAAGGATCAGTCTCTGCCTTCGGTCTATTCCATCATGCGGAAGAAATATCCAGCGGCAACCAGTCCGCTGATTGTGCATCGCCTCGATATGGCAACAAGCGGTCTGATGATTATCGCCAAGACGGAATTTGCCTATCATCGTCTGCAAAAGGAGTTTTTGAACCATCAGGTTCAGAAGAAATACATCGCCATCATTGGATGTAAAGACCCGGAAGCCTGCGATAAAATCTGGGAAGAAGCAAAGAAGGAAGAGCAAAAAGAGCAAGAAGAGCAAAAAGAGCAAGGAGCATCTTCTAGCACCGCAGGAAAGCAGAAGATTTCCCTTCCGTTGATGCCCGATTACCTGGACCGTCCTCGCCAGATAGTTCATCATGAGCAAGGCAAGGAAGCCATCACGGAATATGAGGTTCTGGAGCGCATCGATGCCACCCATCTCCGTCTGGCTCTCTATCCTAAAACCGGCAGAACCCACCAGCTGCGTGTGCATTGTGCCCATCACGAAGGCTTGAATGCCCCTATCCTTGGCGACCCGCTCTACGGCATAGAAAAGGCAAACCGCCTTCATCTGCATGCCGAAGAAATTACCTTCGAACATCCTCTGTCAGGAAAAGAAATAACGATAAAAAGAAAGGCTGATTTCTAACCGAAATCAGCCTTTTCTCATATTTTCACGGATAGAAATCCGCAGGAATATCAATATTTACACAAAGAACATGATGATGACCTGGGCAATAATCACTCGGATAAACATACCCAATGGATACACCGTGGCATAACTGATGCTAGGAGTATCGCCATCCAAAGTCTCGTTGGCATAAGTCAGCGCCATCGGATTCGCCATGCTTCCACAGAGAATACCGCAGATGCTTCCGAAATCATACTTCTTGGTCTTCAGGATGATGAAGCCTACGATAACCACCGGAACCACCGTAATGAGGAAGCCGATGCCTACCCACATCAAACCCTCGGGACGAACCACCGTCTCGAAAAACTGTCCACCTGCCGACAAGCCTAAGCAGCCGAGATACAGGGCAAGTCCCAATTCACGCAGCATCAGTCCCGCACTTCGGGTCATATAAGAGATAAACTGCACACGAGGACCAAGGGCACCAATGAGAATACCCATCACGATAGGTCCACCGGCAATGCCCAGACGCACAGGTGCCGTCATGCCCGGAATATGAAGCGGAATGGTTCCTACGGCAAGACCGAGGATGATTCCCAGGAAGATGGCACCCAGATTAGGCTCGTTGAGCGTCTTCACGGCATTACCCAGGAACTGCTCCACGTGGTCGATGCTCGTTGGGTCGCCAACCACCGTCAGGCGGTCGCCGTATTGCAGACGAAGGTCATCGGTGGCAAGCAGTCGGATATCACCACGAAGCACTCTACTCACATTCACACCATAGGTATTTCGCATTTGCAGACTGCCCAGTCGCTTGCCGTTGAGTCCCGGACGGGTCATCACGATGATTCTGCTCT
>ERZ1023641.292-NODE-292-length-15773-cov-8.194936_pt1 | contig 15773 bp, 12 predicted proteins | sample MGYA00380335_ERZ1023641 | MGnify/ENA primary metagenome ERZ1023641 (study PRJEB33179, sample SAMN07448970) | human gut metagenome | biome: Human-gut; feature: Human associated habitat; material: Faeces | host: Homo sapiens | place: India: Bhopal | collected... | reverse complement strand
CGAGATCTACACAAGGCTATTCGTCTGCAGCGTCAGATGGGTTAAAGAGACAGGACATATACTCCACACGTCCTACGGGGAACGATATGCGTTGTTTTATGAGCGTCTGTAATCTTGAACCTGCTGCTATAATGTGCAACCACGGCATTTCTTCATAGAAATAGCGTAGTAGTCCTACGGCTTTAGGCTCGTTCTGTATCTCGTCAATAAATAGTAGGGTGCGCTTGTTCTTGTCAACTACAATCTTCTTTTGCAGACACAGATATTGGAATATTTCTGACACGTTGTCTGAAATACTGAATGCTTTAGCATCAGCACTTTGCTCAAGATTCAGCTTTATATAACAGTCGTATTTATTGCTGAATTCGTCAATCAATGTAGTCTTTCCTACCTGACGTGCTCCACGCAGAACAAGGGGCTTACGGTTCTCACGCTTGCTCCATTCTGTAAGGTCGTCAATTAATTGTCTGTGTATCATAATAGTTATATCATTGATTCTTGCTGCAAAGATAACTATATTTTCCTAAAGCATAGGCAAAATCATACTAAAACTTTCCTAAAACATAGGCAAAAACAAGGTGAAATATTCCTAAAGTATAGGCAAAATCTCCAGATTATGCCCAAAACACCATTGAGGGATGGTTAATAATATTGGTTGTTGCTGTTGGTTGCGAAGTGTCATCCTTCGCCAATAGTTGGTTGGGAATGTTGGGTATGTTCGTAATTGGTCCTGCACATGAAGCAAGGCCGCTATGCCTTGCCCACCTTTGTGTCAAGATAAGAGAGGAAGTCGGCGAATCCCTCGCCAAGCAATCGCTTGAATCCACCGTTGGTGTATCCTTCGGGATTTGTTCGGGATTTGTTCGGGATTTGTTCGGGACGCGCTCCTGTCTCGTTTTTTACAATGCAAAGTTACTACATTCAGATTTGGCAGTAATACGTTTTTATACGATACCCGCGATTGAATGACAACTTGAATTCTTATTTACGGTTCATCCGGAATATGGAGTGACATAATATCAGAATGGGCTTTAACAAAAACAATCGGATGAACCGAAAAATTACAACTTTATCCTGAAATCAGTCATGTTTATGTTGAAATCAGTTATGTTTGTGTTGAAATCAGTTATTAGCAAAATGCTGAATAATTGTAATAAGCGTATCCCACTACACACTTCCCATACAAGGCCTGTAAGCTCTTTGAAGAACAGTAGAAAGCAGAGCATGATACATTCTTCCGACTTATCTGATTCAGACCATAACTATAGATTAAACTGCTAACAAAGGTTAAATATATAGTCTGTATTATAAGTTTTATAGTACTATGTATTGCATAGTACTTAGATTATACCTACATTTGCAACCGTAAACATACACTAACGCATTTAAAACCCTATGGCAATGAATATAGACAACGCTAAATCGCAGATGCGTAAGGGAATGCTTGAGTATTGCATAATGCTGCTGTTGCGCCATCGTGCAGCCTATGCCAGCGATATCATAGCCAACTTGAAGGAGGCGGAGCTGATAGTGGTGGAGGGAACGCTCTATCCTTTGCTCACGCGCCTGAAGAAGGATGGATTACTCGGATATGAGTGGCAGGAGTCAACACAAGGTCCCCCGCGCAAATACTATTCCCTTACACCCGATGGTGAGGCTACGCTTAGCGAACTCGACAAGGCGTGGCAGGAGATAGCCCACACCGTAAACGTATTAAAGAACATAAAACCGAAAGAATAACTCTTAAATCTGAATGAAATTATGAAGAAGAACATCAACATAAACCTCTTCGGTACGCTCTATGCCATCGACGAGGACGCTTGCACACTTCTTGAGAACTATCTCGACAACATGCGCAGCTATTTTGCCAAGCGCGATGGAGGCGACGAGATATTCGACGACATTGAGCATCGTGTGGCAGAACATCTGTGGAGCTTGAAGGAGAATGGCATGACTGCCATCGACATCGACACCGTGAAGCAGATTATCAGCAGCATAGGCAATCCCGACGAAATGGAGAGTGGGGTGGAAGAAGTTGCTGATTCTAAGATAGAAGAAACTTCTGACGCAGAAGCTGACAGCGAGGACAAAGAGCAAAGCGAAGGAGAAGACCAAGGCGAAGGAGAAGGCAAAGACAACGGCCAAAGCGAAGGTAAAGCTCAAAGCGAAAGCAATTCCAATGCTTCCAACGATACCGACAGCAACACAACAGCCGAAGAAACTATTGGCGGAAAATGGATCGACCGTGTGCTGCATCACGTGAGCACCCATCGTTTCTATCGCGACGGCAAGGACAAGATAGGTGGTGGAGTTATCTCCGGATTGTGTCATTATTGTGGTGGTGGCGACATCGTTGTATGGCGAGTAGGCATAGTCCTGTTCCTTTTAGCGATATTTGTCCTCAACCAGACATTCCGTTATTATTTCATCAGTCCTTTGTTAGGTTTTCTTTTCTTCGTGCCAATAATCATCTATATAGTGCTGTGGCTTGTGGCTCCCGTGGCACTAACAACAGAGGAACGATTGAGTATGACGGGCAAGGAGGTCACTCCCGAGTCGATAAGCAAGGCTATAATTGCCGAGGCTGAGGAGCAGGTGAAGCCTAATGTAAAGCGTGGTAAGGGTGGCAGCATATTGTCGAGAATTGCCGAGATTGTGAAGTTCTGCATAAAGACAGTTGCGCTTATAAGCTTCTCTGCGTTGACAGCCTTTGCCTTGGCTTATCTCATCTTCTCGATAGCCTACGCCGTGATAGGCGAACCGTTCATCCGACTCTTCACCAACGACGACATTACCCTAAGTTTTATGGCCTCTATACCTTACATGAAGTTCTATATAGTAGTGTCGGCTTTGTGTTGTTTCATAGCAGCTCTGTTGCCGTTGCTCCTTATCGTCCGTTCTTTTAAGTCAGAACCCAAGCCAATGCGGACAGGCATTATAGCTATGCTTTCGGGCATTTGGATTGTGGCGATGACGTTAGGCTTCATTATTTTTGTGATGATAGGCATACAGATGGAGAAGAAAAGCAGAGAATACTATAGGTTAGAAAATACGCACAATGGTATCTATATGGACAGCAACAACTGGGATTTGATTTCGCAGAATGGCTGGAATATAGAAGTTGCCAAGAACTTTGGCGAGACCATTTATGGTTGGTCGGACGAAGACCCTTTGTGTATGGATATGAATCCTATACGTATCAGGGCAGACAAGAGCAACCAGCCTATAGAGTTTGCCATGAGCCGCAAGGAGGCTAAGGAAGAGGGCGACTATAAGCTTGAGTGTCTTTCGAGTTGTTCGGTTGTTGATGCTACGCTTAGCGTGTGGAGCGAGGGCAAGTGTATCTCGCAGTTGCGTCTCGACGGCTATGGCTCAGCCTCAAACATTCCGCTCAAGGGATTGTTGTGGGAGGAAAGCCGCAAGATACCATTATTGTGCCAGCAAAACGACAGTACCACATGGGTGGACGATGTTGTCCGTAATGACGACTGGCGTTATCTCTCTACCGCTCCATTCCATCATAAAGGCGGAATACTGGAGTATCGTCTGCGCATAGGCCAGCACGATGTCAAGGACATTGTGACCAATGGCGGATATGTGAAGATGGTGCATGAGGGTTTAAGGAAACAGTAGAAACATCCAGCTAATCTTTCTTACTTATGAAAACAAAGTATCTTTTACCGTTATTGCTTCTCCTCCTCTTTAATGTGATAGGGGGAGCAGCACAAAACGCCAAGACCGACAAGCCCAAGCGTACTGTAATGCTGGGACAGATTGTTAGGGACTCGTTCACGGGTGTGAGGCTTAAGGCTCATGTCACATTGATGCGCCAGGACAGTACGGTGGTCGACACTATCACCTGCCACGGATGGCAGGGTAACTATTTTGCGCGCTTTGAAGTGGAGGCTAAGCCTGCGAAATATATTGTCAAGGCAGAGTGTGAGGGCTATGCCACCAACTGTCAAGACTACGAGATTAAGCGCGTGGCACGCAACCGCGGCTTCAAGATGCCCGACCTTAACCTGAAGAAACTCGCCGATAGCGATATATATAAAGAGGTGGACTTGGATGGAGTGGTGGTTACGGGCACCAAGGTGAAGTTCACCTATCGTGGCGACACACTCGTGTATAATGCCAGCGCCTTCAACGTGCCCGACGGCTCGATGCTCGACGCCCTTGTGCGCCAGTTGCCTGGAGCCGAGATCAAGAGCAATGGCGACATCTATGTGAATGGCAAAAAGATTGACTACCTCACGCTTAACGGCAAGGACTTCTTCAAGGGCAACAACAAGATTATGCTCGACAATCTGCCTCACTACACGGTACAGGACCTTAAGGTATACAACAAGTCGACTGAGAAGAGCCGGCTTGTAGGTAAGGAAGTGGAGAAGAAAGACTACGTTATGGACGTGGAGCTGAAGCGCGAGTATAACCGTGGATACATATCGAATGCAGAAGTGGCAGGAGGCACACGCGACCGCTATATGGCTCGTCTCTTCGGACTTTACTACGACGACTACACCCGTTTCTCCGTCTTTGGCAATGTGAACAACGTTAATGAGAACCGCCGTCCGGGAAGAGAAGGCGACTGGAGTCCGTCAAACAGTCCGCAAGGTCAGGCCGTGACCAAGCAGATGGGCGCAAGTCTCAGCACACAGAACAAGGCAGGCAGCCTGCGCGAGCAGTTTGATGCCACAGCCTCATGGAACGATTTCACAGACATCACACGCTCTTCAAGCGAACAGTTTGCCTCGGCAGGCAACATCTTCAACCGTTCTGCCTCAACCTCCGTGCAGAAGGAGTTTCGCCTGTATGCCAACAACCAGATAACGTATACCGATGAGAGCAAGTTCTATCTACAGTCGTCAACATCGTTCAATTATGGCGACGGCACCAACAATTCCTCTTCAGAGCGTGCCACATTCGATTCGGAAGGCAATATGACAGCAGATACCCCCACCAACCGCTCGCAGACAATTAGCCTCACAAAGTTCCGCACAACATCAATTAATGAGAGTTTTGTGTTTGGATTTGTGCTGCCCTGGGGCGATATGCTCGGCTTCAATCTGAACGGCAGCTACACATCCAACAAGCCTCAGGACCATTTCAGCCTTTCTAACAACGAGTATCTGCGCGAGAACAAGAACGATCTGCGCCGTGTCTATGCCGACAGTCACAGCAATTCCTACAACTATGGTGCATCAGCCAATTACTCCGTTATGCTGAATAATTGGCAGGCAGGATTGAGCCAGGCATATAATCAGAACATGACTTCTACCAACCAACTCAACTATCGTCTTGAACGTCTTGGCGGCTTATACAACCGTTTCGACCAGCAGCAGCTCGACCGCTTGCCATCAACCCGCGACTCCATGCTCCTTGCTCTCGACATGCAGAATAGCAAGACATACAGTTTGCTGACACGCCAGTATACTGGTGAGCCTACTCTGCGGTACAACCACAACAACACTTACTTCTCGTTGAAATTGCCCTACCGTCTTGTGCGCGAGCGCATCAACTACCGCTGTGCCTCGGTCGACACAACGGCTGTTCGCCGCAAGTGGCTTGTGGAGCCTTCGTTGTTTTTCAACAAATGGAACGATAAGCTTGAATTAAATGCCAGCTATAGCCTTAACTGTAGCCAACCCAGCATGGAGTCGCTTATGCCTATCGATAACGACATCAATCCGCTTGCACGCCGCGTCAACAACCCTAATCTGAAGACATCCGTAACGCATAACATTAATAGTTATGTTAGCTTCATCTTCAAGAACAAGAGCAGTCTGTCGATTGCCGTCAATGGCTCGGTATATACCGACATGATAGGCACACGCACCACCTATAATACGCAAACAGGTGCTTACGCCTATATGAGCGACAACGTGCATTCGGGCAACTGGACCCTCAACCCCTATGTTGTCTATTCTGGCAAACTCGACAAGAAGGGATTGTTTGGCATAGAGACCCGCCTCTCGCTCGACTACACCAAGAGTACCGACTTCGACATAGCCTACGATGCCGACATCAACAACGCAGCCTCCGTATTGAGCCGTGTCTACACATCTATACTGCGCGACTATCTGAAGCTTTCGTTCCAAAAGGACGACTTGAGTCTGGCTCTCGTAGCCGACGCACAATGGCGCAACTCTACAAGCAATCGCGACAACTTCCAGACGCTTAATGCCTACGACTACAACTACGGCATGACGCTTTCCTATAAGTTGCCGCTCGGCATTCAGCTTGCCACCGACCTCAAGCAATACTCCCGCCGCGGCTATGGCGACAGCTCTATGAATACCGACGACCTCGTGTGGAATGCCTCGCTTGCACGCTCCTTCTGCAAGGGCCGACTCACCCTTACAGCCGAAGGCTTCGACATCCTCCACCAATTGTCCAACACCACATATACTGTGAATGCCCAAGGACGCACAGAAGTATGGCGCAACACCATACCCAACTATGTGATGATGCATGTGGCGTATAAACTAACGAAGATGCCGAAGAAGAAGTAAAGAAAGGGTGTTTTTTGCATGAAACAGTATCGTAATAGTCGTAAACACGTTTACGTGTTTTTGTCTCAAAGTGCACTTACTGCAAATCAGACTATATAATATAATAACCCCGATAGGTTCAATCACTTATCGGGGTTTGTTTATTTGCGTATTTTCTTTTTGCCGTTCTGGATAATGATGCCCTTTGTCGTGTCGGTGGCGTTCATGCCGTCAATGGTGTAGACTTTGCCGCTTGCCTTTGCGTCAGTCTTGACAGAGGAAACTGACGAAGCGGATCGCTTTTCCAACTTTATGGTTACGCTTTTGTCGTAGGTGCGCAGCGTCATAGAGTTGTTAACGAATTGGTAAACTTCAAAGTTCAGAGACGAAAGACCTTTATAATCGGTATCATATTCGCTTGTACTTATCAGATGCAGGGTGTAGCGTCCAGTGGCAGTACCGCCGACGGTATAGACTGGTATTAGGCAGGGGTGGTCACTTTCAAAAGACATAAACGAGTTCTTGCCGTCTCTGAAAGTTATGGAGGTAACTGTTTCGGGGTGTCCTGATACCATTATTTCTCCGTCCACATCGGTTACATCCCACTTGCCTAACAATTCTATTTCGTCGAGGTTTGCCACATACTGTGCCTTTGCCGACATTCCAAGGGCAAGAAAGGCGAATAAAAACAATATTTTCTTCATACACTTGTATTTTAAAATTTGTAATTTGAGTGCAAAAAACAAAAAATATAAGTAATTAAGTAACTTTTTACCGAAAAAAGCTTCGGTAACGTACCAAAAGATGTTTGGAACTTCTATATTGGAGGTTACCAACCAGCACAAAAGTGGATTAAAGATAGAAAAGGTTGAATGTTGGTATCTAAAACAACACAAATAGCATATCTCCGCTTACAGCTGCTTCATCTGTTCTGCCGTCAGCCCCGTCATTTCCTTAACCGTCGCTTCATCCATACCCTTTGCCAGCATCTTTTTAGCAATCTCAAGACTTCTTTTTTCCATGCCTTCAGCTATTCCTTCCCGCTTGGCTGTATCAACTGAATTCTTGATGTCGCGATATGCCATTTTGCTGGCTTCATACTCCCGCAATTCCTGTGGAGTAAACTTGGAAATCTCGGCTTCCTCGAAAAGGCGGTCAAAGACTTTATCGCATAACTCCTTAGGGCGCTGAGTAAGTTTGTAGAGATTCTTCAGCGAATAAAGCCACTTGTCGTAAAGCGTTTCAAGTTCCTCTAACGATTTTTCAAACTTGGCAATCTCAACATAGATGAATTCCAACTTATCGTAGAAAACCTTATGAGTGGTTGTGTCGCAAAGTTGCACACTATGACGAAGATTTTCTTTTTCGAAGGCTTCATCATTCATATCAAAGTTGAGCAAGGCAATGGTATAGACATGATTGAGCTTGAAATCCCAATCCTTTCCCTTTGGTGCCTGCTCACGAATAGGAAATGTAGAGTAGAACAGAGAGCGGTCCTTGAAGTAGGTTTGATAGGCATTCTGCATCTCGACGATGAACTTTTCTCCATTTTCGCCCTCACAATATACATCAAAGATAGCTTTGCGGTCGGCATATACATCGCCCACATGCTCAGGGTTAAGATACTTTACACCCTTAACAACCTGTTTGCCTTTAAACAAGCTGTTGAGAAAACAGATTAACAAATCCTTGTTGGGAGCTGATCCGAATATTCTCTTGAAACCGAAATCGGTCAGCAAACTGATATATCTTTCTTCTACCTGCTTCATAATCCGTATGTTATTGATATTTTAGGAGCAAAGATATGTTTTTATTTTGATACCTACAAAGAAATATTTAATAAGTTTAGAAAAATAATATCTCCCCGCACTTCGCTGGAATCAATAAGGGTCTATATGCCACGATGATAGGTGGCGTATAGACCCTTATGCTAATTAATGTTTGTCGTGCATTTTCTTCGACGTCATTTTATATACCAATGTGCCGCCGTTCATGATGGCAGCATGGTCGATGTAGTTCTTTGAGAGTTTCTTGCCGTTGAGCGTGATGCTCTCAACATATTTGTTGGCTTCTGACAGTCCGTCGGCTATCACGGTGAATGTCTTGCCGTTCTGCAGGTGAACAGTAATCTTCTTCATCTGTGGAGCACCAAAGACATACTGAGCGCTTACGGGGTTGACGGGATAGAAGCCCATAGCCGAGAGCATGTACCATGCCGACATCTGACCGCAGTCGTCGTTGCCACAGAGTCCGTCTACAGTAGGACGATACTGAGTGTCGAATATCTCGCGAATCAACTCCTGGGTGCGCGACGGGCGACCAGCCAAGGCATAGAGATAAGCCACGTGATGGCTCGGCTCGTTGCCGTGGGCATACTGTCCGATAAGACCCGTAACGTCCGACAGTTTGCTGTCAAGCTTCAATGTGAAGAACTGGTCGAGCTTCTTGAGGAACGGTTTCTCGCCGCCAAACAGCTTGATGAGTCCCGGAATGTCGTGCTGCACCTGCCATGTGTATTGCCATGCGTTGCCTTCGGTATAGTCGCCGCCAATGCTTTCGGCATGGGCAAGGTTGCTCGGGTCGAACGGAGTCTTCCATGAGCCATCCGACAGGCGAGGACGCATAAACTGAGTCTGCTTGTCGAAGAGATTCTTGTAGAACTGAGAGCGTCGGGCGAAATACTTCTCGTCATCCTTCTTGCCCATCAGGCGAGCCATGTCGGTGGCGCAATAGTCGTCGTACATCGACTCAAGCGATGACGATACAGACTCCGACTCAGTAAGGTCGGTAGGCAGATAACCATACTTCATATAGTTCTCCCAGTTGCTCTTCAGCTTGTGCGACACGGTCTGCGTCTTCTTGATAGCCTGGAAAGCACGCTCGGCATCAAATCCGCGGAATCCCTTGTGGTAGGCTTCGGCTACGATAGACACGGCGTGGTTGGCAACCATGCAATAGTTCTCCTTTCCCCACAAGCCCCATATAGGTAGGAAACCCTGCACCTCAGCCTGCTCGATGAGCGAGTTGACCATTCCGTCAACGCGGTCGGGCATCACTATTGTATAGAAAGGATGAGCCGCGCGATAGGTGTCCCAGCACGAGAAGGTAGAGTAGAACTTGCCGTGGCCAGCCTTCACAATCTTGTCGTCGGCATTGCGGTACATACCGTCAACGTCGGCAATCTGGTTGGGTTGGATAAGAGCGTGATAGAACGACGTGTAGTAGTTCTTCTTCTGGTCCTCTGTGCCTTCGATGTCCACACGCTTAAGGTAGTCGTTCCATTCGTCGTGGGCCGACTTCTTAATGGCGGCAAAGTCCCATCCCGGCAGTTCAGCCTGCAGGTTCTTCTTGGCTCCGTCGATGCTTGTGGTCGACATGGCTATCTTCATGAGCAGCTGTTCGCCCTGCTCAATGCCCTCGAATGTGGCAACTATGCGGTCGCCCTTCTCTGTGTCGAAAGCCTTGGCAAGAGTGACATGGCTTGCCACGGGGCGGTTGAACTTAATCACGAAGAAGTAGTCTTGCTTCACCCAAACCGTGTTCTGCACATGTCCCACGAGAGTCTGGTTGTCCTCCCAATGGGTCTCGCACAGGTTCACCTGCGAGTGATACTGCTTGTCGTTCCATGCCGGACCATGCTGCAGGTCGATGAGCACGGATGTGGAGTCGGCAGAGTCGTAGGTGTAGCGGTGGAAAGCCACGTGCGGAGTGGCAGTAAGCTCAGCCTTCACCTTAGCGTCGGTAAGGTAGACCGAGTAGTAGCCAGGTGTGGCAAACTCCTGAGTCTTTGGGAAATGCGAGCGGTAGCCGTCCCAAGACCGGGTGCGCTTGCCAGTTGACGGCATCACGAGAATGTCGCCAAGGTCCATACATCCCGTTCCGTTGAGATGGTCTTGCGTGAAACCCCATATCAGAGAGTCGCTGTAGACATATTCGGCACAGTAGCGCCAGCCCACACCACCCGTCACAGGGCTTGTCTGTATCATTCCAAACGGGCGGCAAGCTCCGGGGAATGTATGTCCGTTGTCGGCATTTCCAACGAATGGGTCTACATATTTGGTGTAGTCATTATTGTCGGCAAATGCCTGCTGCGAGGCTATGCCGAAGAGTCCCATTGCTGCAAAAGCGCAACGACATATTAAGGAGATTGATTTGTTCATGTTAGTTTTTTTATTTCTTTTCTGCAATAGGCCGTGTCGTTAGTCGTCCAGCGCACCGATAATCTCGCTCACCGACGAGCATCCATGACGCTCGAGCCAATCGTTGATGCCGTCGCGCACCTTGATTGTTACAGTAGGGTCGAGGAAATTGGCAGTACCTATCTCTATGGCAGTAGCTCCAGCCATGAGGAACTCTATGGCATCCTCGGCTGTGCAGATGCCGCCAAGACCCACAACAGGAATCTTCACAGCCTTAGCCACCTGCCAAACCATGCGCACGGCAACTGGCTTGACAGCCGGACCACTCAGTCCACCTGTCGAAATGCTCAACATCGGACGGCGGCGCTCTATGTCGATGGCCATGCCCATAAGGGTGTTGATGAGCGACACGCTGTCGGCTCCCTCAGCCTCTACAGCCTTGGCTATCTCCGTTACGTCGGTCACGTTGGGCGAGAGCTTCACGATGATAGGCTTGTGATAACGCTGGCGCACGGCACGCACTACGCTTGCCGCACCAGTAGTGGTCACGCCAAAAGCCATACCACCCTGCTTTACGTTGGGGCAAGATATGTTAAGCTCGATGGCAGGAATCTTGTCAAGCTCGTTGATGCGGGCAGCACACTCGGCATAGTCGTCGGGCGACGAGCCGCTCACATTTACAATCATGTTTGTGTCGATGTCCTTAATCTGCGGATAGATGTTCTTGCAGAAATAGTCGACACCCTTGTTCTGCAGACCCACACAATTGAGCATGCCCTGAGAAGTCTCTGCCATACGGGGATAGTCGTTGCCCTCGCGCGGATTGAGTGTGGTGCCCTTAACGATGATGCCACCTATGCCGTCGAGAGGCACGAAGTCGGCAAATTCCAATCCATATCCGAATGTTCCCGATGCGGTCATCACGGGATTCTTCAATTTCAGACCGCCTATTTTAACGCTTAAATCTGCCATGATAGTTTCTTTATATTCATTACCGGACCTTCCTTGCACACACACTTGTTGCCCTCTACTGTCTTCTCCACGCAGCACAGGCAGGCGCCAACGCCACACGCCATCTTGTTCTCAAGCGAAGCTTCACACTCGATGTTGTTCTTGTAGGCATAGCGTGCCACAGCCATCATCATGGGTTTAGGTCCGCATGTTGAGATAAGGTCGAAGTGCTCCTGCGAGAGAACAGAATGGTTGGTTACGAAACCCTTTTCGCCCTCAGAGCCGTCCTCGGTGGTGATGAGCACACGTCCCACCTCCTCAAACAGAGTTTTCTCCAATACATCCTTGGCAGAGCGTGCGCCAAGAAGGAATGTAGGCTCAATGCCCATAGCCTTGAGCTTCTTGCCAAAGTAGAGTAGCGGGGCCACACCTACGCCGCCACCTACGAGCAACACTTTCTGCGAAGCGTCGGTAGGCATAGTGAATGAGTTGCCCAATGGCAGCACACAGTTGAGCTTGTCGCCCTTCTGCAGCAGTTGGAGTCGCTTTGTGCCGTCGCCAACAGCAGCCACGAGCAGCCAAAGCTCGTTCTTGTCGTAATCCACATTGTTGATAGAGATAGGACGACGGAGGAAAGTCGACGGCGAGTTGTCGACACGCACCTCCACAAACTGTCCCGGAAGCATCTCGGGCAGCGGTTTGTCGTCGGTGAGCTTTATGAGCACATGCTTGTCGCTCAAAGCTTCTACGGAGTTGACCGTTAGGTCGAGGATGAATTTTTTCATTTATAGAGTTTTTGTTGTAAGCTGATGTTAGCCAAAGGCTTGGATATAAGCCAAAAGACACTTTTTGTCTTTCGGACTACAAAAATACTGCTTTTTATTGAGATAAGCCCAATGTTGGCGAATAATTTCATAAACTATCCCTAAATAGAATTTTTTGTTGTAAATTTGCATATGTATCCAGACGAACTTTTTTAACGAACACATATACATTTATGACAACCAGCAAATACATTCTTCCTGCCGAATGGCATCGCCAGGCTTGTGTGCAGCTCACTTGGCCACACGAGGCCACCGATTGGAGTCCTTATCTCGACGACATCACCGAGACATTCATTCAGATAGCAAAGGCTGTGGCTCAATACGAGTCGCTTGTCGTTGCCGCCAAATATCCCGAGCGTGTGCGCGAGCAGCTTGAGGACAGCCTGAGCGATGAGGAGATGAGCCGTGTGAGCATATACGAGTGCGACAACAACGACACTTGGGCACGCGACCATGCCTTCCTTACGCTTGTTCCTGCGTCGGATGTCTCGGCTCCATGCCGCTTGCTCGACTTCCGTTTCAATGGATGGGGCGAGAAGTTTGCTGCCGACAAGGACAATCTTATCAACCGCACATTGTTCCATAAGGGCGTGTTCAAGGGTGAGCGTGTGGATTATGACGACTTTGTGCTCGAGGGTGGCTCGATAGAGAGCGACGGTAGGGGAACTGTTCTCACAACGAGTGTTTGCCTTATGGCTCCCCATCGCAATCAGCCTATGACTCAGGATGAGGTAGAGCAGGTGCTTAAGGAGCGTCTTTGCGCTCGCAAGATTGTATGGTTCGACCACGGACAGCTCATAGGCGATGATACCGACGGACATATCGACACGATTGTGCGCCTTTGTCCCAACAATACCTTATTATATATAGGATGTGATGATGAGCAAGATCCGCAGTATGCCGACCTCAAGGCTCTTGAGGAGCAGCTTAAGACTGCCACCGATGCCGACGGCAACCCTTATCGTTTGCTCAAGCTCCCCATGCCCGACGCTATTTACGACGATGGCGACCGTCTGCCGGCTACCTATGCCAACTTCCTTATATTGAACGGAGCTGTGATTGTGCCTACCTACGACCAGGAGGAGAATGACGCCAAGGCCATGGAACTTGTGGCTGAGGCCTTCCCTGGCTACGACATCATAGGCATCGACTCGCGCACAATAGTGCGTCAGCATGGTTCGATACATTGTCTTACTATGCAGTATCCCGAGGAATGCCAGTAGTAGAGATTACGTCGTTGGGCCAGCCTGGTGTTGAGGTGTATGGCAACCTGACCGAGAAGCAGCTGCGCCACCAATATGAGCATGGCAACGGCATATTCATAGTGGAGAGCCCGAAGGTCATCATCCGTGCCTTGGATGCAGGCTATGAGCCTTTGTCGCTGCTTTGCGAGGAGAGACATGTCGAGGGAGATGCTGCCGAGATAATAAGCCGATGTCCCAACATACCCGTGTATACGGGAAGCCGCGAGCTCCTTGCCACGCTTACGGGATATGTGCTTACGCGTGGTGTGCTATGTGCCATGCGCCGTCCCTTGCCACCCACGGTGGAAGAAGTGTGCGGCGGGGCAAAGCGTGTGGTGGTGATTGACGGTGTGGTCGATTCCACTAATGTGGGAGCGATATTCCGTTCGGCTTCTGCCCTTGGCATAGATGCCGCCTTGCTCACCCGCACATCGTGCGACCCCTTGACGCGCCGCTCCGTTAGAGTGTCGATGGGAGCCGTGTTCTCCATTCCTTGGACTTGGATGGACGGTCCGTTGCACAATCTCAACAATATAGGATTGCGCACGGCAGCCATGGCTCTTACCGACCGTTCGGTGTCGATAGACAATGCCCAGCTTATGGCAGAGCCTCGGCTTGCTATAGTCATGGGCAACGAAGGCGACGGTCTGCCACAAGCCACCATCGACGATGCCGACTATGTGGTGCGCATTCCTATGTCGCATGGTGTCGACTCGCTGAATGTGGCTGCTGCGGCTGCTGTGGCGTTTTGGCAACTTAGAGGAAACAAATAAAATAAAAGAAAAGATATGAAGAATTTGAAGATTGGATTTCTTCAGCTGCACAATGTGGCTGACACGAAGACAAACGTTCTGCGTCTGGCAGATGGTATAAGAGACTTGGCTCATCGTGGTGCTGAGCTTGTAGTGTTGCAGGAACTGCACAACTCGCTGTATTTCTGCCAGGTTGAGGATGTCAACAATTTTGATTTGGCTGAGCCTATACCAGGTCCTTCAACCGAGTTCTTTGGTAAGGTGGCTAAGAGTTGCAATGTTGTCATTGTTACTTCGCTCTTCGAGCGTCGTGCTCCAGGTCTCTACCACAACACGGCTGTAGTGATAGAGCGCGACGGAACGATAGCCGGCAAATACCGCAAGATGCACATCCCCGACGATCCTGCTTACTACGAGAAGTTCTATTTCACACCCGGCGACCTTGGTTTCCACCCAATCCAGACAAGCGTAGGCAAGCTTGGAGTGCTTGTTTGCTGGGACCAGTGGTATCCCGAGGCAGCAAGACTTATGGCTTTGCAGGGAGCCGAACTCCTTATTTATCCTACTGCCATTGGCTATGCAGCCAACGACACAGAGGAGGAACAGCAGCGCCAGCGCGAGGCATGGACAACTGTGCAGCGTGGTCATGCTGTGGCTAACGGACTGCCAGTAGTGTCAGTCAACCGTGTGGGCTTTGAGCCCGATCCAAGTGGACAGACCGAGGGAACAGAGTTCTGGGGCTCGTCAATGGTTGTGGGGCCGCAGGGCGAGATGCTCTATCGCTCGGCTCCCGATGCTGAGGACAGCGTGATCGTGGAGGTAGACCTTGCTCACAGCGAGGACGTGCGCCGCTGGTGGCCCTTCCTGCGCGATCGCCGCATCGACATGTACGGCGAGATCACAAAGCGATTTATCGACTAATAATTCTCGATTGCCGTTTTTATCTTCCATATCTTCCAGCTATGGGCGTCGTGCAATCGTAATGTGTTGAAGACCAAACATAAACGAATATAAAGATGGCTGGAAGATAGTCCGCAAAACGGGCGTATCTTCCAGCCATCTTCCATCTTTTTCTCGGTATCTACCAGCCCGAGGCTTTATTTTCCCATTTCTTTAAACTCATTATACACAGCCAGACCTTTTACTGTCAGGAGGTATTTCTGACGCGGATGGCGGGGCGAATCTGGATATAACATACTAACATAGCCTTCATTGATTGCAGGATTCAAATAGAGGCTTATGAAACTTTTTCTCTCTTTAAGTTCTAAGGCTGTAAGCATTTCTTTTACAGACATCTCAACATCTCCGATTGCAAGAATCAGCTTCATTATATACTGGTTGTTTTTATGCAAATAGTCGAGAACTTGTTGGT